>ERZ778515.711-NODE-711-length-27738-cov-5.402666_pt1 | contig 27738 bp, 27 predicted proteins | sample MGYA00510343_ERZ778515 | MGnify/ENA primary metagenome ERZ778515 (study PRJEB29527, sample SAMN07138965) | mouse gut metagenome | material: feces | host: mouse | place: China:Nanjing | collected 2016-01-25 ...
AAAAGCATCGTCATCCTTGGTTTCAAGTAGGATTTCCTCCAGTTTCTCCATCAACTGTCCGTTTTCGTACAGGTACATATCCACCATACCATCTACACTAAATTCCTCAGCCACGCCGGCACCCCTTCCACTTAAAAAACTAATTTTATAACTTTTTCTTTTTAAATAACAATAAACTCCTTATTCAATTTTATATCTATTTCGCACAATAGTCAATATTTTCTGAAATTTTTAAATATTTACCTATTATCAAACATGGATCTTATTATTAATTTTACAGAATTTTTGTTTTTTTATAAAAAACAGCTTGCATTATATCTTTTTTTTTGGTAAAATATCACTGTTGCGAGTTGAAAGACTTAGTATAGTCGAGGAGGTGCTAACGGTGGCAAAATGTGATATTTGTGGCAAAGGCGTTCATTTCGGTAATAACGTAAGCCATTCTCATAGAAGATCCAATGCGATTTGGAATTCCAATGTAAAGAGTGTAAAATGCAAAATAAATGGAGCTGCTAAGAGAATGCATGTATGTACAAGATGTCTGCGTTCTGGAGCTATTGAAAGAGCATAATTAAAATCATAGTTATATTATCAAATAGGGGGAAGATAAATCTTCCCTCTATTTTTGTGTAAAATGTAGGCTGCCATTGTATAAGTTCTCTCCGCGCCCATGTACAATCGAGTAAGGAAGAATCCTTCCTCTACTCGCGTTGGACACCTTTCAGCTTTTGATGACAAATTTCACTTGGGTGCCGGTGTATATAAAAAGAGTTGGTACTAGTTAACTTTCATAGTACCGACTCTTTAAATTTTCATATTCTGTTTGAATTAAAAGCAACGTTTTTGTATCACCACACTTGTTATCAGGGTGAAAAATCTTCAATAATTCCTTATAGCGTTTACGCAAAGCCATATCATTGTCAACTCCTCGAAAGAAGCTTGTACTCTCATAAGCACCTGACTCATATTGTGCATGTGTTGACTTAGAACCAGACATTCTCTGACGCCGGTATTTATTCTTTTCATGTTCAAAGTTTAAACGTTCACACTCTAACGCCTTCCGGTCAATCGCTAGTTGTTGATAGGCGTCCTCGATAATCTTCTGTTTCTTTGCAATAAAAATTTCATTGTCATCATATCGCTTTTGAATCGTCCTCTCACGCATGTCCAAAATATTTTTATCTCGCTCAAGTTTTCGTCTTAAATCTTGTAATTCGCGACTAAGCTCATGCAGCTCATCTCTTTTTGACTGAATTCTGACCTGCTCCTGAAACATCCAAGCTTTCATCTTCTTGATATCATCTGGATCTTCAGCCGCCATAAGCGCCTCATCAAAATCCAACATATTTACTACTCCCTTTTCAATCCAAATTCGTGTTTTATTCACTTACCTACAATCAAATAGATAATACCCCAAAATAATAAAAAATGCAATCAAAATTAACCCAATCCATGTACTACCAATAACAAGCATAAAAAGCATGCCGATTGCAATCCAAAACAAGGTATAACCTATTAATTTACACATCATGGTGCACCTCGGCACATCTTTCTTTATTATATGCACCGCGCGCCTAATTTATTTCCTACAATCCCTTAGATCCTTATTCCTCATAATCATACTCTGGAAACGCTGTGTTGATCACATCATCATCACTTGGCATTTCTTCCTTTTTTGTGGTAAAACGATCGATCAAATCTGGAACCATGTCAATGATCTTTGTCACTGTATCTTGATTTTTAATATTGACAAGTCTTACCTGTCCATTTTTAACCACAAGAACTGCACTTGGAGACATTTTCCCTGTCATTCCGCCTGCGCCACCACTTTTCTTCTCTTGGGAAGAAGCACCTGCTCCAACACCAAACGTCACATCAACCAATGGAATGATCGTTGTATCTCCTGCCTGTGTCGGCTCACCGACCACGGTTTTGGAAGAGAGAAAACTCTCCATTCCTTGCATCATGGAATTTACTACTTCATTAAAACTGTTATCAGACATTCTATACCTCCAAAATCAATTAATCCATTAGGCTTCCTCGCGCTTTAATTGTTTAAGCAGCCCCTTAATATCTCTATTAAAGAACAGAACACAAGCCGTCCGAACAAACACAAACACACTGATACGTCCCCGAAAAGAAAAATCTCCCTCCATAACCACCTTGTCAAACTCTGGCTGTATATCTATACTTCCCAGATGAATTGGATAGAGCATTCCCCAGACCGCAAGCACTTCTCCCATCACTGCGGGATCATCAAACCCCAAATGCAAATTTACCTGAAAATTGCGTGGGGATAGTTTGCATAAAACATATACAAGTTGTTGTTGGCATGTCGCCAATGCCCGTTTTGTGCTCTCAAGTCGCAGCACCTCAAGATAATATTTTATGTTATCCTTTATCTTAACTATTGTATCACAAACTTTGTTGAATGTGAACTTTATATTTTTTAAAAATTTTACAAAATTAATAAAAAATTGCTTAATTTTTTGCAGAATATTTTGTTTTTCCGCTGGTACATCAAACTCTGGAGTCTCGATATTCATCTCAATATCCAAATATACTTCTGTGTCCAACACTTCTTTCTCATCCACAATAAATTGTTCGGGAACTTCATCTTGTGCTGCCGCCTGAATTTCATTGTTGTGCTCTAATTTAGTTTTTGTTGATTCTTGCTTTTTATGCTTCCTTTTTCTTAGATTATCATAAATAGTAATACCAAAAATTTTTAGATAAACATGAAATTCCTGTTCTTGTCCTTTCTGAAACACACCCCATACTGACACGATATGCAAAAACCAGGAAAAATTCAGTTTTGCAGAAAATGTACTGTCATAATATCCGCCTTTTCCACAATAACGCACTGGCACAAACAAAACCAGCAACAATATAAAAACAATAAGTCCAAGAATAACAAGAAATGCAATTCCTACTATCTTTAGCACAGTCAAAAGTATCGATGCCATAAACTCCCCTTAATGATTAAAAAGTAATTTTACATTGTATGTTCCATTTTCTTGATAGACATCTTTAACCATATCTATCACCAAATCTACTGCTCCGCTATATCCAGTGGCAATACCAACAATATAGGGAGCATTTGCTTTTTTCTTATAGTATTTCTGTTTCAGTATACCACTGTGATAAATTTCCAGTAAATCCTTGTTTTTTGCAAGTGCAATAATATACACACAAGGTTGTGGTCTCCCTGTTCGCAACTTCCACATTACCTTCCCGCGTTTTTTATCCAATGATGGGCTAACATACAATTTTTTACTAAAACGCACCATTTTTTTTGCTCCTATATTTTAAAATAGACTCTCAAAGTTTGCTAATCCAATAGAATTATTCTATCATATCCTCCAAGATTTTACAAATCAAAAAAAGGTCAGAACTGACCTTCTTTTTGGTTGTTTTAACGAGGTTTTATCCATTGTTTGTTCTTCCGAAGATCCAGATACTCTTGATACGCCTGCTCTAAAATCTGTTTTTCATTAGAAAATTTTAGCAGGTGATATGCCTCATGATATTTGTAATATCCCGAATCAACAAAAAATTCTTCCCGTTGTGGTTTACTGTAATAATTATCCGCCATCATTAGATACCAATGGACTTCCTTCTCCACAATATCCTGAGGCACATTAAAGGTGTATTCACTTTTTCCAATATATTTCATGACAGTAGCTTTCACACCGGACTCCTCAAACACTTCGCGCAGAGCAGTCTCAACATGTTTTTCACCCATCTCGACAGTTCCTTTTGGCAAAACCCATCCCTCATACCTGTTTTTGAAATTCTTGTACAAAAGTAAAATTTTCCCCCTGAAAATGACTACACCGCCACAGCTTGTAGCTTGTATCATGTTTTTCCTCCTGTAGGGTACCTATACTAAAAATCTTTCATGCCGTCCATAATACTTATAATCTGACTTGTCTCATAAGGCTTTGTCACAAAATCCGCAGCACCCAGCTTAATTGCATCCAACATTTTATTTTTTTGTCCAGAAGCTGTCACCATAATAATTTTGGCATCTTCATCATACTCTTTAATCTTGACAAGAGTTTCCAATCCATCCATTACAGGCATAGTAATATCAAGTGTCACAAAGTCTGGATTCAGCTCACAATACTTTTCATATCCTTCCTGTCCATTCTCCGCTTCATCAACCACTTCATAGCCATTTTCAACAAGGATATGTCGAAGCATATACCTGGATGTTTTAGAATCATCTACTATTAAAACAGTACTCATATTTAACTCTCCTTATCCTCTAAAAATTTCAATCTGTATATTCTTATTCATATACTTCTAAAACTGCCTTAAAATAATATCCATTGGCATGAACAGGAATAATATATAACTTCTCATTGCTAACAAAAGGTCCTTCTACAGAATATTCCGGTGAATTCATATCAATCGAAAAATCATCATAACTTAAATTTGTAGCAAACAACCCATTCACACAATTAATAAATTCTCCCACATTATCCAATGCATCTTCATCTACTGTAGTATAAGTATCTTCTGTAAAGTAGTTGGCAATGGCAAGTAAACCATCATCAGGCGCACTTATGTAAACTTTCATATGCATATCACCCACTATCATTTGGCACGCATATTTTTCAAGCTGTAACGAACTTGCTGTGTATGCCTTCTCCAGATACATATCACTGTCTATCAATCGACGAACTGTCTGAACAAATGTGAGGATATACTCTTTAAGACGCTTGGACTTTAATGGAACGAATGCATCGACACATTGTTCTAGATCATCATGAATTAATGCATTCATCACAGTATCGCTGTACCCTCCAAGCTGTTGCAATTCATTCAGACATGGGTTAATCTGCTCTAAACTAAGCATTTCTTTATCCAACAGACTTTGCATAAACTTCATAAACGTATTAGACTGATAGGACAGTATCTCATCCAATTTATCGTCTGTAATATATCCGGCCTCCACAGCAGTCTCGCCAAAACGTTCGTTATTTTTATCTATTCGTTCCAGAAGCTCTCGTGTAGCTGCAGCTGTGAGCACTTTATTGATTACTGCCACGGTCTCCACCTCAGCCTTAAACTCTTTTTGGACAGGAAGCAATTCATCAAGCTGTTCCTGTGTTATCATTTGTTTGTTTACCAAATAGTTTCCAAATAAACGGTTGATCATTTTTCGACTCCCTTCTATTAATACTCAATTTGTCGTTGCACAAATTATACCTATATTCTAATATACACCTTTTTACAAAAAATTACAAAGAATTATTTGAATTTTTATTAAAAACTGTAACAATTCAACCTTGGATTTCCTGTTACAAGCATTAAACCATACATAATCGCTTCGCACTGACTTGATACATCCACTCACTACACTATTTCATGAACCTTGTAGCAAATATAAAGTTCTGTGTTAAACGATAACGAACAAATCAGAAACTATTTATTATTTCTCTTTGTAGTATTGTTCCAGAATCCTTCTCGCCACAGGAACAGCATACTCTCCACCAGAACCGGCACCTTCCATAATAACTGTAATCTGAAGTGGTTGCTCGGTATTGTAAGTATACCCTGTAAACCATGCATGGGAATCAGACTCCTTATTATATTCCGCAGAGCCCGTCTTTCCCGCCGCACCAAACAGTTGACTTTCAAGACGTATCCCCGTCCCCTCAGCGACAACTGCGGTCATCATCTCCTGCAACGCTGCCGCTTCCTGCTGGGTAATCTGCTGCCCCAATGATTTGGGCGTATACTGTTTAATCACATTTCCATCTGGAGTTTCAATATGGTCTATCATATATGGCATCATCATTTCCCCATTGTTTGCAATTGTTGCAGTGACCATAGCCATCAAAAGCGGTGTAATCTGTGATGTTCCTTGGCCAATGGCTGTCTGCAACATCATATTATCATTCTGTGTAATCTTATCGGAGATACTACTGCTTTTTGTAAGAAAATCTACTGGAAGATCTCGATTAAAATATAAGCTGTATAACGTCTTCTCAAATTTTTTCCTGTTAATTTCCAAACCAATACTTGCAAAAGCAGAATTACAAGACTTTGCAAACGCCGTTTTTAAATCAATTGTCCCATGACTCGTATTATGGAAACAGCGAATGGTATAATCACCTTTTGTAAACTTTCCTGTACACTGAAACTGATACTCTTTATAAGAGTTAGGGTTTTCTCGAATATACTCCAAAACTGTAAGAATCTTAAATGTTGACCCTGGCGGATACATACCTTGCGTGACTCTATTTAATAATACAGAGCTTGTTGTATCCTCAATAATATCATCCCAAATCTCTTGAATCGTATTGGGATCAAAATCTGGTTTGGATACCATTGCAAGAATTTTTCCTGTTGCTGGTTCTGTAATAACCACTGCCCCATCATACAATCCCAAAGCTTCATACGCAATTTTCTGCAACTTTGCATCAAATGTAGTAATAACAGTATTTCCCATATGTTTTTCGCCTGCCAAGTCATTCTGAAGTTTATCGTTGAGTGAGACATTGGAAGATACTAGAAACATATTCGCACTTTGTTCTATACCCATTCGTCCATTCGACGCATATCCTATTGCATGTGCAAAAATCTTATCAAAAGGATAACGACGTTCATCTGTATCAATATCTGTCGTCGCCAACACTTCCCCATCCGCAGATAAAATATCTCCGCGTATTGTCTGTGCCGCCAAAAGATCCTGCCGTTTTGTATTGTAAACGTTATTGATAACCTGTGGGCTATCAAAATGTACATAATGAATCAGATAACCGCTAATCGCCACAAAAAGTCCTGCAAAAACTCCTGCTGCAAGATTCATATAAAGTTTTTGGAACCGTAAAGCCTCCCCACTATCTGTATCGCTAGTACCTTCCACATCACCATATTTCTGCGCATCATACAACGCTTGATTGATATATAGTCCTTGTATTACAGAAAACATCATCAATGTCGCCAACACAGAACTTCCACCATAACTAATCAATGGCAAAGTCACACCTGTAAGTGGTATAAATTTACTATTTCCGCCAATTGTAAGAAATAATTGCACGATATAAATTAACCCAAGCCCATACACCATATACTTTGCAAAAACCATGCGACAAGAATGTGCAATACGAACAATCTCCAAAAACAAGTTAACACAAACCGCAATTAAACAAATACCAAAGATAACACCTAATTCCTCACAGATAGCTGAAAAAATAAAATCCTGTTCCACATAAGGAATTGAGCTAGGAGTCCCCGCATCAATTCCCATACCAAACCAACCACCAGTTCCAATGCCAAACAAAGATTGTGCGATCTGGTAACCAGTGGCATTGATGTCTGTCCATGGGTTTAACCATGCTGCAACGCGCACGCGCACATGAGAAAACATTAAATAAGATATATATGCGGCAGCAGCTCCTCCCAGAAATCCTGCTATCAAATATTTTAATTTATGTGTGGACACATACAATAATACAATATAAGTGATAAAATAAATTAAAGCACCACCCAGATCTTTCGACGCTGTCAGAATTAAAACATGGATTGCTGCCAATATAGCAGAAAGTAAAATATGACCAAAATGTTTTGCTCTTGATAAGATTGATGCGATAAACAGTACATAGATAATCTTGACAAACTCCGACGGCTGAAACGATAATCCCAAAATAGAAAACGATAACTTAGAACCATTTGTTATGCTTCCTCTAATTAATACAATCCCCAATATCACAATACCAACCGCTGCAAAAAGTAGTTCAAACCAAAAATCAAAACGCTTTATCATCGAAGAATACTTCATAAAAGCCGGAATAATTAGCGCTATCACAAGAGACACTGACACAATTGTAAGCTGCCGGATAGAGCGTGTGAGCGATAACCGTGTTAAAATCACAAAACTAACAGACAAAAAGAGTGCTATATGATTCTGTATCAATCTATCTGCCTTTGGATAAATCACGCGCATCAAAACCAGAAACGCAAACACAATAATTATCTGAAATAGAGGCAAGAAAAGATATGTAAAATCTTTTCTTGAGGAAAGCAAGACAAGACTCCCTATTGTATGATTGATAAAAATCATAATGTATTGCAGAACAAAAACAAAGCCCTTGCGTTCCCTATCATCACGCCAGAGGATAATATAACTGGTAACTGTATACAGCACCACATTTACAGCTATGATATATTTTGATAATTCGATCACTGCTCTCAGCATTTTATTCTACTCCACGTTTATAATGTCCATTTGTAAATTCCTCGAACGGGAATTTTGCAATTTTATCTGTGTTCGGAGAAGTCATTTGACCTAGATAATATTCAATTACTGCTTTTGTTTGTCGCTTACCTTCAATTGAAAAATCAAGCCGCAATACTTGGTAATTTTTTTGAAGAATCTGTGTAAGCTGTTTATGGAGGGACAATGGAACCGTATTATAAAGGATATTGTAACAGTGTATACAATTTTGCACGATTGTAATATCATTCTGATAACGGTCCATCAAATGATATCTATTATCTGTATCTGTGTTATTCTTTATACAATGTTCCAAGGTTTTCTTTACACAATTTGCAGAAAACATCAATGGCAAAAAACCATACAAAACAATTCCAACATTGCTACTTGCAGTAAGTTTCTCCAGCTCTTTCCGATTCAATTCTAAAGGAAGTGTAACTTGTGCGCACTGTTTCGACAAAAATTCAAGCGCAGTATTGTTCCACACATACAAAGTATAGTCAGCATAAACCGCTCCCATATACTCTATTGTGTCAAGCCATTCAAGCTCCTCAAAATTTCTAACCATCACACCACAAAACTGACCGCTTGCAATCAACGCTTTATATATTGTTCTATAAGAATAAGACCGCTTGCGAAATAGATAAGGCAAGACAAGAACATATTCTTTTTCAGGCAGAAAATAATTTTTAGGCAGCGTTTCTTTTAATAACAAGTCCGCATCCACATAAATTCTGCGTATCCCACAAAAACTATTTGCTACCAAAAGTTGTTCTGTTGTCGCAACAAGCACACATAAAAGATTTGTCTCTTGTTTAGAAACATTAGCACTGCGACGTAATGCTTCTGGACGATACTGTCCCTTATTTGTCGATTTTAATCTATCACAACACTGTCTCTCCAATTCAGAACACGCCGCTCGTCGAAGTTCATTAAGTGCCTTAACTGGTAAGAACGATTCCTTGTCTATATCAATTGTAAATTTCGTAAGCGCAAAAGAAGTATCCCCCAATTTACTAAATTTCTGTAAAATATCTTCTTCTGTAAGGGGTCTGTTAAGTGCAGGACTAACCAAATCCCCCTTTACTAGCACAGATGTCTCTCCTTGTGAGAATGTCAATTCTGCAGGTTCTCCCACGTGAATTTTTGCACTTCCAGTGATTGGCAACAGAATATTCTGGGAAAGATATTTTTCTCGAACAGTATCAATAACATCCTGTGCACTGCCAGAATAACCGGGTTCCTTTAATGTAATCATAGATTTATCGTTGTGTTTGTGATAATATCCATCGCAAGTGTCTGAGCGTATATACAATCCTCGTAGACTCTGCTCATCTTTTGTAGATACCTTGTAAGGTTTATTTGGATTTTCCAGATACAAGTCCAAATATTTTCTATAGATGGCTGTTACCCCAGCAACATATTCTGGACTTTTCATGCGTCCTTCAATCTTAAAAGAATCCACTCCTGCCTGTATTAATTCAGGCAGCATTGGCAACGTATACAGATCCTTTAAGCTAAGCGGATACTGTTTCTTTCCCCTATTGTCTGTATAGGGCAAACGGCATGGTCCTGCACACCGTCCACGATTTCCACTCCTGCTCCCTAAAATCGAGCTAAAGAGGCACTGACCAGAGTAAGCATAACACATTGCGCCATGCACAAAACATTCCACTTCCAAACCTGTCTTTTCTTTGATATCGCGGATTTCATCAAGAGAAAGTTCCCTTGCTGGCACAACACGGCATACTCCAAGCTTTTTCAGATATGCAGCGCCATAAATTCCAGTGATGGTCATCTGCGTACTTGCATGCAATTCCAATTTAGGAAAATTTTCACGGAGACATTGCAACACCCCCATATCCTGAATAATAACACCATCCAGACCAGACGCATACAATGGTTGTATATATGGGATAAGATTAGCAAACTCCTGTTCTTTTACTAATGTATTAACTGTCAGATAAATCTTTCTGCCAAACAAATGAGCAATTCGCAAAGCTTTCTGAAGTTCCTCCACTGTAAAATTACTCGCATAAGCACGCGCACCATACTGCCCACCGGCAAGATACACTGCGTCAGCACCAGCGTTCACCGCTGCTCTAAAACAAGCAAAGTCACCTGCTGGTGCCAACAGTTCCACTTTTTTAATACTCATAATCTCATCCTTTTTCAAACAATTGTCATGCAGTCCGAAATAAACAATACATTGCAGATGTCGCATGATGCTCATTTTCTTATTAAATATGAGCAATCAGACCATACTATATTGCCCGATTGCTCAATCTTATTTTTTGTATTCTTTAAGCTCTGTCTCAAGGCGAATGATCTGTTTGGAATTTTCATTTAACGTTTCATTTGCTTCTTTCAGAGCCTTTGACACATTGTCAAGTTTAATCTGTGTAGCAATTAATTCATGCTTCAGATCATAGAGCTCATTATCTTTTGCCTTTAAATCTTGTTCTAAAAGGTCAATCTGTTTCTTTGCCTTAAAATAATCATCAGCAATATTTAATTGAACAAGCATATTCTGCTTTTCAACAGATTGTCTTTTATAACTGTCCAGCTTCGCGTACTCATTCACTTTATTGTTAATATAAGATGCAACCTTCTGTAAATACTCGACGCTTTCATTACCACTAACCGTCAGTACCTTTCCCCCGATAATAACCTCTGTATCTGTTCTGGCAGACATAATCTTGCCTCCTTCTTTTATCTGTTTGAACTACCCATTGACTTTAAATAATGGGCTTTCTGCTTCATCGCCCTCGTAACCAAACTCGTTTGGTTTACCACTCCTTAAAAAATTTCTGATATGCACAATCGTGTTATAAACTGTATTCGTCAATGCAAATCTATCCATCTTTTTGAGGCATTCATATTTTTCTTTAATATTCTGATGCAGAAATTATTATAGTTTATTCTACTAACAGGCTTTTTTCTCTTTCAAGATAAAAAACACCCTTAAAAAACTGTTCTGAAATAATTTGGTGTAATATAAATGTTTCTCTGTAAAGAAGAAAATCGCAAGCGCAGCAAACTACGTCAAGATTTTCTGATGAAACAGATGCGCATTTAGAATTGACAAATTATTTGTTAACAGTTCCTAACTATGATTATAAATTATATCAGATTATTCCGGCATTTCAAGTCCAAAATGACGATATGTAAGCTCTGATACTATTCTTCCGCGTGGTGTGCGTGTTATAAAACCATTTTTTATGAGATATGGTTCATACACATCTTCGATAGTGCCACTGTCCTCTCCAATTGCAGCAGATAATGTATCCAGTCCAACTGGTCCGCCATTAAATCGGTCAATCATTGTCATCAAAATTAATCTGTCTGTTTGGTCCAATCCAAGTTTATCGACATCCAACATATCAAGTGCTGTATTTGCAGCCTGCAATGTTATTCGACCATCATATTTTACCTGTGCAAAATCTCTGACTCTGCGCAACATACGATTCGCAAGACGTGGTGTGCCACGGCTTCTCCTTGCCAACTCCAACGCGCCCTGCTCATCAATCTGCACATTCAATATCCGCGCGGAATGTTGAATAATGAGTTTTAATTCCTCAACAGAATAAAATTCAAGATGCTGAATCACACCAAATCTGTCCCGCAATGGCGCTGTTAAAAGTCCCGCTCTAGTAGTGGCACCAATTAATGTAAACCGTGGCAAATCAAGCCGCACAGACCTTGCAGATGTTCCTTTTCCAATCATGATATCAATCACAAAATCTTCCATTGCAGGATATAATACTTCTTCTACTTGCCGATTGAGTCGATGAATCTCATCAATAAATAAAATATCCCCTTCTTGCAATGCATTCAATATCGAAGCCATATCTCCCGGCTTTTCAATTGCAGGACCACTTGTCACTTTAATATGAACTCCCATTTCATTTGCAATAATCCCCGCAAGTGTTGTTTTGCCAAGGCCAGGAGGTCCATAAAAGAGCACATGATCCAGAGAATCGCTCCGCTGTCTTGCAGCCTCAATATAAATTTTTAAAATTTCCTTTGCCTTTTTTTGGCCAATATATTCTTTTAGATATTGTGGACGCAAACTTCCTTCAATTTTGATATCCTCGTCCAAAAGCTTTGTCTCAATCACCCTGGCTGCCATATGAACCCTCCAAACACTTTAAAATGTACTGATTATTTTCAGGGCTTGTTTTAATATTGCTCCTGAATCCATATTCTCTGTAATCACAATCTGATTGATCGCCTTAAATGCCTCCGCGGGAGTATACCCCAATGAAACTAATGCTTCTGCTGCCTCATTCTTTGCGCTAGAATCCGGCTGTACGTCGCCCGCAAGCATCTGCTCTGTTGTGTCTACATATATAAGTTGTACTTTGTCTTTCAGCTCAAGAATAATTCTCTCTGCGGACTTATTTCCAATTCCAGGTGCCTTAGAGATTGCTTTAGAATCCCCTGAAAGAATGGCAAACCGAAGATCTTCTGCACTCATTGCAGACAGAATGCTCAATGCTCCCTTGGGACCGATCCCATTTACTGCAATCAATTTCTTATATATTTCCAAATCATCTTTTGATAGAAAACCAAACAAATGAAATGCATCTTCCCGCACACTCGTATAAGTATATATTTTTATTGTTGCCCCAATTCCTGGCAGACGCTGTGCCACGCTAAGTGGTATCCTAATATTATAGCCTATATTATTGCACTCCAATACCAAGTTGTCATCAGTAATATCTACAATCTCACCTTTCATATATGCATACATATTTCCACCTCGTTGTTTCCTATTGTTGATGTATACGATTATATTAACAAATTTAACCGCTTTGTAGCATGTCGTCACAGGGATATTTGCGTTTCCTATAACATTATAACACAACTTGTCCAAAAAAGAAAGGAGAAAAAGAAACGTATGTTTTCTCTTTCTCCCTTCTGTATTTTTGACTAATTGTTTATAAATTTGTCCTCTTCATTATTCCAACTATAAAGCTTTCTGATTTCTTCTCCAATCTTCTCTGAAGGATGCTCTGCTGCAAGCTTACGCATTGCCTTAAAATGTACTTGACGTCCTGCAGGAGACATATCTAAAAGAAACTCTTTTGCGAAAGAACCATCCTGAATATCCGAAAGAATCTTCTTCATTGTCTTCTTTGTTTCTTCTGTAATCAGCTTTGGTCCAGTAATATAATCGCCGTACTCTGCTGTGTTAGAAATAGAATATCGCATTCCTGCAAAACCTGACTGATAAATTAAATCTACAATCAGCTTCATCTCGTGAATACACTCAAAATAAGCGTTTCTCGGATCATATCCTGCCTCAACAAGAGTCTCAAAACCAGCCTGCATCAATGCACACACACCACCACAAAGAACAGCCTGCTCACCAAACAAATCAGTCTCAGTCTCAGTTCTAAAAGTAGTCTCAAGAACGCCAGCTCTCGCCCCGCCAATTGCAAGTGCATAAGCAAGTGCAAGCTCAAGTGCCTTTCCTGTAGCATTCTGCTCTACAGCAACCAGACAAGGAACACCTTTGCCAGCTTGGTACTCAGAACGCACTGTATGTCCTGGTCCTTTTGGTGCAATCATTGTAACATCAACATCTGCTGGAGGTTTGATACAACCAAAATGAATGTTAAAACCATGTGCAAACATCAGCATATTGCCAGCTTCCAGATTTGGCTCAATATCCTTCTTGTACATATCTGCCTGTAGCTCATCATTAATCAATATCATAATGATATCTGCTTTCTTTGCTGCCTCCGCTGCTGTATACACTTCAAATCCTTGTTTAACAGCCTTATCCCAAGACTTGCTGCCTTCATAGAGACCAATAATAACATTGCATCCAGATTCCTTTGCATTCAACGCATGCGCATGTCCCTGGCTTCCATAACCAATTACTGCAATCGTTTTGCCTTCCAATAAGGAGAGATTGCAATCCTCCTGATAATAAATCCTAGCTTCTGACATTTTTACTCCTCCTAAAAAGTATATTTATACACACGTCCACAAAAGCGACGCGGATATTGCTGCTACTCAAGATTTACCAAATCCTCTGTGCCTCGTCCAAGTCCCGCAATACCAGTTCTTGCAATCTCAAGAATCTCATAATCCTGAAGAAGACCGATAAACGCCTCAATCTTTGATTGACTTCCTGTAAGTTCCACTATCAGACTATCTATATTGACATCGACAATCTTCGCTCGAAAAATATCTGCCACGGAAATAACTCCTTGACGTTTCTCTGGAGTTGACCGTACCTTGATTAGACAAAGCTCTCTGTAGACACTTTTCTCCGGTTTCAATTCTCGAATATCTCTGACATCAATTAGTTTCGCAACCTGTTTTTCAATCTGGTCAAGAATTTCTTCTTCTCCTGAAGTCACTATAGTAATACGACTGAAACGCGAATCCGCAGTGACACCTGCGGTAATGCTTTCGATATTATAGCCACGTCTGGAAAACAAACCAGAGATACGGCTTAACACACCGGAATTGTTATCGACCAAAAGCTGAAATACTCTATTCTGCATAAAGATACACTCCCTTTATATGTAAATCATAAAATAACCAAAAATTATTGTAGCAAGTCTACTATTAATTGTCAATACATTTAGGCAAAGCTAAAGTCCCTGTTCGCGCCACTTCTACAATACTGATAGACTTTAACATATCTAGCATAACCTTAATGCGCTCTGGCATATCACAGATTTGTATAATCATATTGTTGTTGGACATATCGACAATATCTGCTTTCATAATCTCACAAATTTCCATAATATCACGTCGCGTTCCACGGTTGTACTTTACTTTAATCAACATAAGTTCTCTGCTAATGCTGTCTTTTTCGTCAAAGGTTTTTACTTTGATGACATCTAACTTTTTATTAAGTTGCTTTTCAATTTGCTCAATGGTTCGCTGATTTCCAGAACTTACAATCGTCATGCAAGAAACTGCTGGGTCATCTGTTTCACCAACGGCTAAACTATCGATATTGAAGCATCTTCTTGAGAACAAACCGGAAACTTTACAAAGTACGCCGGCCCTATTTTCTACTAATACAGAATATATTTTTTTCATATAAGCTAGAACCTCCTCATTTTACCAAATCCATCGGATCTACGAGACACTCCATAAGCATGGTATTGTCCTGCGCCAAAAACTCCTTTAACTTCTCCTGCGCATGAGACATATTTTCTACTCGAATAAACGGAATATCATACGCTGCCGCAAGCTTTTCCAGATTCGGCGTACCATCTTTGATATCTACAACAGAATAATTATCCTTGTAGGTATAATGTTGAAATTCACGTACCATGCCAAGATAATTATTTTTTAAGACAATAATCTTTACTGGAATATGATGCTGCATAATTGTCGCAAGCTCCATCATGGACATCTGAAAGGAACCATCTCCACAGACTGCCACAACTTGTCTACTCATATCACCGCGCTTGACACCCATCGCCGCCGGAATAGAATAACCCATTGTTCCCATTCCACCCGAAGTGAGAAAACGCCCTTGCTTCACAATATGATAATTGCAGCTCCAAATTTGATTCTGTCCTACATCAGCAACATAGACTGCATCTTCTTTCATCTCATTAGAAAGCATTGTAATAAACGCTGCTGGATCTACATATGCGGGATTTGGATTGCGTTTTTGAACCATCGTTTCACGATAGCCTTCTAGCGTCTGAATCCATGCCTCATGTTCACATTTCAATTCTTCCTTTGTAATGTCTTCAAAGATATGTCTTGCATCCCCTACAAGTGGAATGGACGGCCCAACATTCTTACCAATCTCTGCGGGGTCCACATCAATATGTACCAAAATCTTATTGGTTGTAATCAAATCTGGTTGGCTAACAGCCCTGTCCGCCACACGCGCACCAACCATAATTAAAAGGTCTGACTCATTCATTGCACGGTTTGCATAGGCCTTGCCATTATTTCCAACCATGCCAAAATACATTGGGTCCTCTGTAGGCATAACTCCAATCCCCATCATTGTAGACACAACAGGAATCCGATAGTTATGGGCAAATTCACGAAGGGCCAAAACCGCCTCACTCAAATGGACGCCTCCCCCTGCACAGATAATCGGTCTTTTCGCTTTCTCTAATTCTTTGATAACCTTTTTAATCTGTACAATATTTCCTTTAATTGTTGGTTTATATGCACGAATATTTACTTCTTCTGGATATTTAAAATTTCTGATAGCTGCATTTTGTATATCGATTGGAACATCAATCAACACAGGGCCTTTTCTTCCAGAATTTGCTATATAAAATGCTTCTTTAAATACACGAGGTATCTCCTCTACATTTTTTATCAAATAACTATATTTTACAAAAGACTCAACAGCCCCTGTAATGTCCGCTTCCTGAAAAACATCGCTTCCAATCAGTTCACTTTTTACCTGTCCTGTAATACATACCATGGGAATACTATCTGCAAAGGCTGTCGCGATACCTGTAATTAAATTGGTTGCACCTGGTCCGCTTGTCACAGCACACACTCCTACTTTACCGGTGACTCGGGCTTCTCCGCTTGCTGCGTGCGCAGCATTCTGTTCTGTTCTCACTAATATTGTCCTAATTTCCGAATCGAGAATGCTGTTGTAAAACGGGCATATCGCCACTCCTGGATAGCCATATACTGTGGTAACGCCCTCTTTCTCGAGACATTTTACGATTGCGTCAGCACCGATCATGTTGTTCACTCTTATCCTTTCAAATGTGATTTATTTTGCACTTATATAATAAAACTACTGCAAAACATATTTCATTATACATAAAATTACAAATTAAGTAAACCTTTATTTTAAAGAATGATATAATTTTCACATTGATTTTATAGGTATATTATGCTAAAGTATCCTTATGCAATCAATCCCTATCAACATTTATTTGATGCATTACACACAGAAATAGATAAGAAAGTTTAAAAAGGAAACCATAAAAATGAACCGCATTTTAGATAAGAAAATGATACTAATTGTCGCTACATTGACTAGCACAGCCTACTTATCAGGCTGCGGAAAAACAAGTGACGAAGAAAAAGCACTGGCAGTTTTTTCAACTTCTGTATCCGAATTTGCAGATTACATAAAAGATACTAATGAAAAAATAAACAGTCTTGATGCCAGCCAAGAAGAATCTGTAATAGAACTTTTGGAAATACTAGATGATATGGACAATCAGTTTGAGACCTTTTCACAACTGGAAGCACCATTGCAATACGCAGGAGTATCCAATCTAGCCAGACAAGCAAGCACAGATATGTCTCTTGCTGTATCGTACTATCACACAGCATATGAATCAGAACCTTTTGACGAAAATTATGCAAATGCTGCCTATCAGTGTTATTCAAATTCCATTGAGTATATCCGATATATTGGATATCTACTAAAAGGAGAAAAAATACCAGAAAATGACCATGTTACAGTATATGAAGAATTAAATGATGAAAATCTTCTAGACAAATGGTTGTCAGGAGATGACAAAAATGAAGCGGCTTATGATAATGAACCAGAAGCCGCCAATTAAAGAACGATTTTGTTATTATTCATGACTTTCACACCACGAATAGTAGCCGATTTCTAAACATCGAATCATTTGATTCGATGTTATTCATTTCCCTTGAACTCACGCACTCTTTTATCAGTATCCTTCTGTGCCAAATAAGAGAACGCTAAGAGTGCCAAATCAGAACCACCATCATAAATCATAGCAATTCCCAAAAGAACCATCGTAATTTCATACGCAGTAAATGGATTTAACACCAACAACAGACCAACCACAATTGTAAGAATGGCAGCAATCAATGCGATCCACCACTTATCACTTCCTGCCCTTTTAATGTCTAATGTATACTGAATATCCATCAGTCCATGAATCAATACAATCACTCCTACAACCACTGGAACAATCGACAATACAATGCGCGGTTGTGTACAAATCCAAATGCCAAGAAGGATTAGTACAATTCCCATAAGCATATTAAACTTATTGTAAAAGCCAAGCCGCTCACCACGCAGAAAACCGATAAGTTGAATAACTCCCATTAAAATCAGTGACCCACCGATCAAATAGCATAGCAAAACGCCAAGAATATGTGGCCATATCACAAGAACAAGCCCCAATACTACCATAATTACTGCATTGATTAAATAATTGTGCTTCATATCCTGTATAATTGATTTCATAAACAATACCTCCTTATAGACAGGACTATTTTTGATTTCGTATACAAGTATTGTAGCATATTATTTTTAAAAATAATACTGAATTTTTTATATATTATTTTTCTTTGCATCTAAGTACTAAAACACCCACTCATACAATATCGCAAACAGCTCTCGCGCATAATATGTCGGCAACAGCCATAATGCTGTATCTCCTGAAGCAGCACCATGTTCCAATCCAAGACTATCTGCAATCCTTCCAGCTCTGTATTCATGAAAATTATTGGTTGCAATTGCAATCTGTTCTTTAAGTCCCTGTTCTTTTATAATCTCATAAGAAAAAGCAAGATTTTCCCGCGTTGTAGTAGATTTATCTTCCTTGTAAATCCGGTCAGAAGCAATGCCATTATTTACTAAATACAGATACATACACTCCGCCTCGGAAATCGTTTCGTCTACCCCTTGACCTCCTGACACAATACATGCAGAATCAGGATTGGCATTCAAATATTCTAAAGCCGCCTTCAGGCGTTCTTCTAGAGTAATACTAGGTCGTTCCCCATATACTTTGCACCCCAATACTATCACAGTAGCATTTGAAGCTGGTTTCGTATTGGCAGCTTTTATCATCAATATTGTCATAACAATCACAAGGGCTATTCCCAAAAGTATCCCTGCTGCCAGAATACTTAAAATTATTTTCCCAATTCTTTTCTGCCAACAAACACGCAACAATCTGTGTACTGTTGGCTGAAACAGTGCATAAAGTATCACACAAATGCAAAACACAAGACCTACTGTATTTCCTATGTTTAATATCCTTCTTCTAAGTACAGGAAGAAAAAAAACGCTAAAGCTGGCGGCACCAAATAAAAACAGTAGCAATCTTATAATAATATTCCAAACTTTCAATACTTTATCCTCTCTGTTAGCTACTCATGTACAGTCGAGTAAAACATTACTTCCTCTACACACTGCGCCACTAATGCGCCATGTAATAACTTATTTTGTTCTGTATGTGCAATCAAGTAGAGACCCCTACTCGCGCGCCGGGCATTTGTCAAAGAACCGACAAATCAGTTTGATAACAAATTTCACTTGGATGCCCGTGTGCACAAAAAGACGGCAGATATTTCTGTCGCCTTTTTGTTTAAAGTTTCTAAATTACAATTCGTGACGAAACAGCTCTGTACCATTGCTTGTCCTATAAACAATCTGCACTACAAGATCGGAAGTGCCAATTGTCTCTTTCAGCTCATCACGCATTGGCTGAAACTGATCTTTAAGCCCGTCAAATTGTTGTTGCATTTGTGCTTCCACTACACTTTTCTGCTCATCTGTCAAATCACTGCCGTCTGTGCCAAGAGCCTCTGCAGAGAGTACAAAAACCATAGACAATGTATTGCCTTCTCCCTCGAACTCTGTTGTCATCATTCCATTCGACATTGCGCCAATTGTTGTATTAAGCACCTCCACATATTGAGCAGCTTCCTCAGAGCTTACCCAATCCTCAACAGCCATGCCACCCTCTGCATCTGTCTGTGCTGTATCTTCTGTATCTGCGTTTGCTGCATCTTCTGTATCTGCATTTGCTGTATCTTCTGTATCTGCATTTGCTGCATCTTCTGTATCTGCGTTTGCTGCATCTTCTGTATCTGCGTTTGCTGCATCTTCTACAGTATTTGTAACTGCTGCCGACTCTGCTGGTGCCTTATCGTTATCTTTTGAACCACACGCTGTCACTGTAAACATCATTGATGTCACAACTGCTACTGATAAAATTACATTAACAATCTTCTTTTTCATCCTAAATCCCCCTTCTTATGAAAAATCATAAATAATTGTTTAACGTCTTAACAATTTAGCAGTTTATCACTATTTGATTAATGTGTCAACTTCCAAAACATATTTTCGGAGTGTTGTTTAGAATAACAATAATTTCCTCTAAATTTTAGTGCACTTTATACAGTTTTGAATAAACAATAGTTTAAAATAAATTCTGGTTTCACTCACTCAATCTAGTAGATACCGAAAACAAAATAATAAAAATCTAATTTTATTCTTCTGGTTTGATAGGAACATATTCTACACTACTGCTGTGATTAAATGGAAGTGTAATTATCCCACTCCCCTCTGTAGCCTCCTCAATCCTCTGATGCATTGATACTATTTTACCGCAACTATCCAGCAGAAAATAATGCCTAGATGTCCATGTATGGTCTTTCTGAAGCCGAAGTTCTGTGATAACATATCCCAATGTATCGGCATGCCCCAAAAATCCAGGGACATATGTCTTTAAAAATACAACTGGCGTCTTTTCATTCTGAAAAGTAATTATATTACATCCACTGATGGCATCTACAGCAATCTTTTCCCCAGAAGCTTTATTTTGTATCTCATTTTTCAATTCAACCTGATTTTGGTCATATAGTAAAGTTAGTGCATCCATCATAATTGTGGCTACAGTCTGACACGATTCCCTTTCTCCAATCTGAATCAAAAGTAGTGGTTCCTTTTTCTCTGGTTTAACATAAGTGCAAAAAATAGGAAATCCGTTTTCTTCTCTATAACCATCTGGCAATGGAATCTGTTCGCCTGTCTTTGTATCTGTCACCCTCAGCGCATATCCTCCATCACCACCATTGTATTTCAAATCCACCAATTCAATTTGCTCCGCTATGCCGTCCCCATCTAAATCAATCTTTTGCGGAAAGTCCATATCAAACGCAAATTCATGGTGATTTGGGAAAATCGCTTCAAGCTGTTTCGCATCTTTCTGCGCAATTTCTCCCACATTTTGACTCGTAATCTCATATGGGACAATAGAATCTATATCGGAAACCTTTGCATTTTCTGTGCTTGGAACCCAGATACCATCTATTCCATAAGGCTGTATCATCTGGATCGTTACCGAACTTCCATCCTCATAAAAGTCAAATGTCACAGTACAGTTGGAACTATCTGTATCAGATTTTGTCACACGAGTTCCAACTTTATTGGGATTGTTCAATAGATTCAATAGATAAATCGCTGCGGAATCTGGTTCAAACAATTTTTTATACCAATCACTGGTTGGGTTTTGTTTTGCATTTCTATTCAGATCTTCTCCCGCCCCATTGAACGAATAATAGTCCATCATTGTACCCGTAATACCCTCTGGATAGGCACGATTAAATTCTTCCGCAATACAGATTGCATTCATAAATTCTATTGTTTCTGATACAATAATATCTTCCTCCCCTTCCATTTCAAAGGTGAGAAATTCACGCCATACAGTCACATGTGGGTCAGATGCCCATGCATAATACAATATTTCTGCGGAATGTTCTGTCATGCTCACAATTCGATAATTGCGTGCAGTCGCATTATCTTCATTCTCTCCTCCCCAAGGCCACGGACTCGACCAGCCAAACGATACACTTTCTTCCTCATTATCAAATGTTTGACTTAGCAACTCTCTTTCTAAAAAATGCGCTTGCACCTGATTACTGGCAAATTTTAGAATAGTCTTCGTATCACGGTTACAAAATGCTTGTGCCCACTGCTCAATCATTTCTCTTGCATTGATTGTGGACTCTTGTTCATACATGCTAGACACTAGCGCTTCAAGTGTTGTTTCTACTCCTTTCAAGCGCTCAATAGTTGCTTTCCAATTTTGCTGTAATTGTTTTTCTTCTTTTGAAAAGGCCTGATTATCTAATGTTTCAAGTTGTTTTTGCAATATATTTTTTTCTGCCAAAATCTGTTTTTGCATTGCTTCCACATCTGTTATATTTTTCTGAAATTCCTGATTTGTTATTGTAGTGTCTTGGCGCAAATTATTGGAAATATTTTGTGTCAAAACATCTGCTTCACGCAAAAGTCTTAGTGCGTCTGTTTTCACAAAAATAGAACCATCTATCATAAAATTATCTACATTTTGTTTTGAATCAGTCAAGAGGATTTCAGACGAATTTTTAGCATCAAATAACAAGGCACCATAATCTGTAGTAATAAATTGATAGTGATACTTTTGGTCTTCTGTAACTGCAATCAGTCGATTCCCTTCAATCTCGTAATTTCCATAGGATAAATAAGAACTAAGCGCATCGTAAGAAAACGTAAATTCTCCGTTTTGGGATACTTTTAAACTTGGGATACTTTTGTTTTCCTTCTGTTCATCCGACGGTAAAAAAAGACAATAATCCCCATCTATTGTGATGATTGTTTCTGCAAATTCTGTTTTATCTGTTTTCTTCTGTGTCATAAAACACACTGGAACAATCATACATACCAATATTCCTACCACCAAAATCCAAAAGGTAGGTTTTTTATAATGCAGCACATTTTTTACGCGCTCTTTGACACTAACTTCCCCAAAAGCAATTGGACATGCTGCAATCATGCGGCGATTGGCTGCGCTGTTGAGAAGTGCCTGAGAATATGCCTTTTTATGTTCTACACCAAGTTCGCGGATAACACACTCATCACAAATCAACTCAATGTCCTTACAGAGTATAATATAGGCAACCCACACACAAGGATTAAACCAATAAATTGATAGAAGCACAAATCCAATAGGTTTTATTAAATAATCTTTTCTCTTTCTATGTGTCAATTCATGTCGAATCACATAGGGAAGTTCCTCGTTGGAAATATTGTTTGGAATATAAATACGCGGAAAAATAACCCCAAATAAAAATGGACTTTCAATCGCATCACTTTGATAGATTTTTACGATGTTCTTTCCTTTGTGCCCATTATTCAGCACAATTTCTACTGGCACAGACAGTTTGACACGGCTTCTAAGACGCAGCCAACTAAACAACATGTAGCCAAACATCAATATCATACCGCCAAGCCAAAATCCAGTCCATATTTCCACTCTAGTAATCGGTTTATGTTTGTGATTCTCTTGCATAGGCGTATTTTCATATGGAATTGATGAATTATCTGATTGCTGTTTTTCTAACATGGTTAAATTTATATCAGGCTGCACTGTTTGGTAAATATAGTTCTCCGCCATTTGTGTATTTGGAATCAAACTGAATATGGATTCAACTGAAAATGGAACCACCAAACGGATTCCAACCAACAACCACAAGAAACTCCGCATAGATTTTGGTGCTTTTCGCAACAGAAATCGCACCAGTAAAACTGCTAAAATAAGATAACTTGCTGAGCTACTCATATGAAAAATATTGATAAATAGTTTCTCCATCGCTCACCCTCCATGCTACTATTCCACTCTGTTCTAATCCTTATAATTGTCAATAATCTTCTGAATTTCATCAATTTCTTGTCTGGACAAATTCTTTTTTCGTGTAAATGCCGCAATAAAACTAGGAAGTGACCCTGAAAACGTTCGTTCGACAATCTCTGTACTCTCTGCTGACTGTGCATCTTCTCTGGAAACCAGCGAAGTCACGATTGCATCTTCGGATTTAATCACACCGCGCTCAGAAAGTCTTCGTATCACAGTGTATGTTGTAGACTTTTTCCACTCTAACTTTTCTCTACATAATCGAACCAATTCACTGCTTGTCACTGGCTCATTCTCCCATAAAATCTCACAAAAACGGTATTCACTCTCAAATATTTTTGGCACTTCCATTTTCTCTCCTCCATTCTATACGCAAAAGGTCTAATGCATTAAACTCAATGTTAGTTTAACACATTAGACCAATACTGTCAATACTATTCCATTTTACTTTTGTATGCAACTTTTATGGATTCTTTTCGATAAAAATATTCAAGCTTGTATGCTGTTATATTGGTTATTGCTTTGTTCCATTAATATAGGGTTCAACCCTATTACTTTTTCATAAAATAACAGAATAACACTGAAAAAAGAATCCCTTCCAGCACAACACAAACAACCATTTCTGTCAACATTTTATAAAGTCCTGTTAAGGTAGAAAGATTTCCAAGAAGAAATAGATATCCTGCTGCCAGAGCTACTCCTGTTAGCGTTAATCCATAAATGGCTTTATGGATTCTGCATCCGCGAAGTCGCAAAAAATTGGACAGAATAAAAATACCAAGCTGGGCACCAGCTATCATTTTAAGCCATCGGTCTAAGTAAAAGCCTGTCTCCTCTAATGGTATGTTAAATATATAGTCCTCTCCTCTGCCCATTGGAATACTCCAGAAAATAATAATTGCAAAGTACACTCCAAACAACACAATGCTAATTCCAATAAAAACCAACGATAGCCTTGACTTTTTAGATGACACTATATTCCATGATGCCAAACCATATGCGATAAAAAGAAAAAATGGAAAAGACAGATACAACAAGTTAGTTCCAAATGGCATTTGAGAATCTTGTATCGCCAAAAATCCGCCTATTATCACAATTGTCAACAGTAATATACCAAGCACTTCATTTTTCATATAGTGTTTTTTTATCTTCTTAAAATACGAAATTTTTGTTGATTCTCCTTGCTTGTCAGTAAGTTCGACTTTCTTTAGCAACTCCAACTTTGTACGACATTGTTCGCAATTTTTCAAATGTGTATCAACAAGGTTTCTACTCTCCTCTGAACAGATTGCATCCAGATACAATGGCATCAAATCTTTGATTACATTACAATCCAAATCTTTCATTCACGCTCTCATTCCTTTCTTTTTAATAGTAATTGTTTCTTTCCATGATAAAAAGTTACTCTAGCCCAGTTCTTACTTTTACCTACAATTTTGGAATATTCCCTACACAGTTCTTTCATGTGACACCTCATTTCTATTTTCTTGTAGTCTTGAATAACGCTTTGCTAATATATCCGTTTAGAAGTGGTTCGCCACAAAAAGAAATATCAAAATTTCTAATAAAATGTTGAAAAACTGTCAAATCCCTACTCGTCATATTGTAAAATCTTTTCTGTATACTTTCGCTCCATATCATGTTTTATTTTTCGGTTCTCCACAGACTCAAAAATAATCGAGAAATCGTAATCTGCCGGATACAATTGTTCTGCTGCCACATGAAGTTTGACGCGCTTATGGTTAATCCAGATTTTTTTGTCTGGCAACTGTACACGCAAAACGCCTTTCTCATTAATAGATTCGCACACAATACCAATTTTCTGATCAGGAAATATCATCACACTATCTCCAAGATGATACTTTGTGCTAAGGTCTGTTTTTGGACTAGGCTTTTTTTGTTTTGAAATTTTATGTGTATTTTGCTTCCAAATAGTGTTCTCCTCGCCGTGAAACTGATAATTTTCTATGGCTGTCTCACCGTAAGCTGCCTTGACAGCCGTCCGCAACATATTTTTTGGCATACCCAGTCTGCCAGCAATATAAAATGCACAGCTCTCCCCAGCCTCTCCGATAACCATTTGATAAGTTGGCTTTAAAGTCTCTTTGTCAAAAGTCATTCTCGCATTAATAATATCTTGTGTTTTGTCCGCATATTCTTTGACCTCGGGATAATGTGTTGTAACAAGAAATAAACAATCACTTTTGCGAAGCTCCTCCAATATTGCAACAGCAATCCCCATGCCCTCTGTTGGGTCAGTGCCAGAACCCATCTCATCCAGAATTACAAGACTATCGTGGTTGACTTCGCGCAATACTTGCAGCACATTTTTAATGTGTGCGGAAAATGTGGAAAGATTCTCCGCGATATCTTGACCATCACCAATATCGCACAAATAACTACTATTCATACAAATATCAGCTTCTTTACAAGCAACGTGGAGTCCACACTGCGCCATAAAACAACTAAGCATGACGGTCTTAATTGCCACTGTTTTCCCGCCGGTATTTGGTCCTGTAATAATGATTCCTCTTGCTTGCTTACCAATTTCAAATTGCAGCGGAACATTTATTGCTCTATCCATTAATGGGTGTCTTGCATCTTTTAAGACAATGCGGCGTTCTGTATTGATAGTTGGCTCTACAGCATCCATATCCAAACTAAGTTTTCCTTTTGAAAAGATAAAATCCAACTTTTCCATAACACGAATATTTTCATTCATTAATAGAACAGACTCCGCAACCATTGCGGTTAGTGTATACAAAATACGATATACTTCGTTTTCCTCACTGATGCGCAACAACTGTAATTCTTCATAATATTTTGCAACGCTAACTGGTTCAATAAAGAACGTGTTTCCTGTAGCAGACTTGTCAATCACTGTTCCTGATATCTTAAATTTATATTCTTTTTTCACAGGAACGCAAATTCTGCCATTGCGTGTAGTGCAATAGCTGTCTGCCATACACTCTTTGTTTGTACGCATTAGTTGTTCTGCCTTCTGTTTCATCTGCTCTTGACAACGTATCATATCGGCCCTAATTTGTTTGAGTTCTTTGGACGCATAATCATCAACCGCACCATTTCTAATCTGGCGACTAATCTCCTCTCGAAGTATTTCCACTGCGTCAAGATTTTCCTCATAATAAGCAAGTGGGTTTTTGTACTGTTTTCCTCTATTAAGATAATCCTTTAAACGCCTGACAGCAACCAAAACTTTTTCCACCCGCTCTAATTGATATGGTATCAGACAATCACCTTTTTCAGCAATTGCTAAAATCTCTTTTGCTTCCGCTACATTCTGTAAAGGAGGGGTTCCAAGCTTCTCCAGCAAAATTTTACTGTTGGTCATATCTCTAATTTGCTTTCTCAACTCACCTTCTGCCAGATAGCAAGACACTCCCGCAATTGCTTCCTTTGCGCAGTCTGTGACAGCAAGCGCTTTCCAATGTTCCTTTATTTTGTCAAATTCAATTTGTTTTTCGATATTCATTTCTTTTTTCCTTTCTATAAACTTCTGCGAAACGCGCAGTATAACACATTCTATTATTTACCTTACAACGCAAAAAAGACCATAGTCACCCGCCTGAACGTGTCTATACTATGGTCTTCTCTCTTGATGAAACAAAAAGCAAATGCACAATCGAATAAGGCAGATTTATCTTCCTTACTCTATATTAGGCGTTTGTCAGCTTCTGCTGATATTTTTCCTTTGGGCGTCCGTGTGCAATCGAGTAGGGAAGTCTATCTTCCCCTACTCGCGCGCTGGACGCGGGCAGCATTTGCTGCTTATTTCCTCTCCGCGTTCGTGTGCATAAAAAAAACATGACCATACAGCCATGTTTTAATGATTCAAAAATATATACCATCATATAAAACAATTGTAAGGCGAAAACGTCAATAGCATTCGCTATCGACAATGGGCAGACTTTTAGCGCAAACATAAATAAGGCCAAAAATCACCTGCAATATTTACTTTGCAATTTTCTCCATTACAATTAAATTTAACATGCAAACTCCTCCATAAAAGATAATAGAGCGGTCTCGGAAACTCTTTAAGCCCGAATTTCCGCTCTTTTTTCATGT
>ERZ778515.714-NODE-714-length-27708-cov-5.983474_pt1 | contig 27708 bp, 20 predicted proteins | sample MGYA00510343_ERZ778515 | MGnify/ENA primary metagenome ERZ778515 (study PRJEB29527, sample SAMN07138965) | mouse gut metagenome | material: feces | host: mouse | place: China:Nanjing | collected 2016-01-25 ...
TGACGCATTAAGAAAGCCCAACATCCCTATTGCTCCTCCAACAATGTTAAATATACCAAAGTCTGATACTCCAAGCGAATTTAGTATCAAACGAGTGGTATACAGCGAAATGAACATTGTAATGCCCATCTTCGCATATAGGAAACTGGTATTCTTTATAATACGGTTAGCAGTACCCCCCATACTTAATCCCTGCGAAATATATCTCTAGTATACACTTTATACGCCACATCATCAAGATTAGTATCGTAGCGGTTGGCAATAATGGCATGACATTGCAACTTAAATGTAGAAAGATTGTTGACGACGCGACTACCGAAGAACGTACTGCCATCTTCAAGTGTAGGCTCATAGATGACAACTTCCGCGCCTTTTGCCTTGATGCGCTTCATTATGCCCTGTATGGCAGACTGACGAAAGTTATCGGAGTTGCTCTTCATCGTCAGACGATAGACACCTATCACACAATCATGCTCTTTCCGTATGTCAAAACAATTGTCACCGGCATAACTGTAATAGCCGGCTTTCTTTAGTACAGCATCCGCAATAAAATCCTTGCGCGTACGGTTGCTTTCCACTATAGCCTCAATCAGGTTCTCCGGTACATCGGCATAATTGGCCAGCAGTTGCTTTGTATCTTTGGGCAGACAATAGCCGCCGTAACCGAAAGACGGGTTGTTATAATGCTGACCGATACGCGGATCAAGGCTCACACCGTCGATGATCGACTTCGTGTCCAGCCCTTTCACCTCGGCATACGTGTCCAGTTCGTTGAAATAGGACACACGCAGAGCCAGATAAGTATTGGCAAACAACTTCACGGCTTCGGCCTCCTTCAAGCCCATGAACAACGTAGCGATGTTCTCCTTAATGGCTCCTTCCTGCAACAAGGCGGCAAACGTATGCGCGGCCTGTTCCAAAAATGGAACATCGGCTATAGCACGGATCGCCGCATTCTCTTCTTCAAATTGTTCGTTATCGATGATTTTAGGATAGCCCACGATAATACGACTGGGATAGAGATTGTCATAAAGCGCCTTGCTTTCACGCAGGAACTCAGGAGAGAACAGCAAATTGAACTTCTTATCTTTCAAGGTCGGTGTCTCGGCAAATTTCTTCGCGTACCTTACATACAAAGTGCGACAATAGCCTACGGGAATAGTGCTCTTGATCACCATAACCGCATCGGGATTAACACTCAGCACAAGGTCTATCACATCCTCGATATGATGCGTGTCAAAGAAGTTCTTCACCGGGTCGTAATTAGTCGGAGCGGCAATCACGACAAAATCCGCATCCTTGTAGGCTTCCGCACCATCCAGTGTGGCTGTGAGATTCAGTTCTTTCTCCGCCAAATATTTTTCTATATACTCATCTTGTATCGGAGAAATCCCATTATTCAACTTCTTGACTTTATCTGAAACTACATCTACAGCCGTCACATGATGATGTTGAGACAGCAATACCGCCATACTTAATCCTACATAGCCGGTACCCGCTACTGCAATCTTAATTCCAACCAATTCCTTCATATTTATTCTTTCTATAAACATTCCATCTCTATCACCGCCCAACCGGTTCCAAATAAGCCGTAGGAACATAAGCGGTGGCGATGAGGAACATGCCATTCAGACTCACCACAACGCGCTGTTCGCCCTTGGCACGCACCAAGCGCCCCGTCACACCGGCAAAACTGCCCTGGGTGATCCGTACCAACTGGTTATCCTTGTAACGGCAATCGCCCTCGTTAAGGATTTTCACATCCTCGTCGTCCACATCGGCAATGCGCATAAACTGCTGCATTTCCCGGTTCGAGACCGTCACCGGCCGCTCCGAGCCGGGTTCTCTGCTTTCCAAGTGATTATAATAATAACGAAGATAAGGTATCCGGGACGCCCCTTTCACAATGGTTTCGGCTTCCGCACGATCGGCGTGTACAAACACCAGATTCGGCAAAGGCTGACGTACGAGTTTCAACCGCTTCTTACCGGCCTTGAATTTGCTTTGCACCATCTTCGACTGGTAGATCATCGGAACATACACCTCGAACTGCCGTTCTTCCAATTCCACCTTTGCTTTCAACTCCCGATTATAAGTAGCACGCAGTACGTGCCATTCTTTCTCCTGACCGGGATCAGACGAGAAAAGGGAAATATGACTAAATTCAGCAGGGAGCATCTTATCCGACTACAAAGCGGTTCGCAAACAGACATTCCTTAAGGACACCCCTTTTCGTGTTTCGGGGAGGGCATCGGGAACAAAACCGATGCTATACCTATCCTTTTCAGGACTTTGCGCACAAGCAGTGCGCTGTTTGTGAATGTTTTCTCCATGATTTGAGAAATGCAGTATTCACTACCGGCATACAAAAAGCGTGAGACCGTCGTCGCTCGTCCCACGCATGGAGGCTCTGGTACTGCCCGATATTGTGAACGAGCAACGTAGGAGCCCACGCCGATATGAATATAACATTCCCCCTTTAGCGACTGATGCAGGACGGACAAGTTCGACAAACCGTCAACCTTTCTTTCCGCGTCGAAAAAGGGATGCGCTTATATACACATCCCGAGGACATCTACCGTTGCCTCATTCTTGACAATATCAGTTGAAATTTACCAGATTTCCACGCGCCAAGAACAAGACGTTACGTAAACGCCTTTTACTATGTCAATGAATCTCATTCCCACCCCAACCCGCCATTTTCATGACTCGGCGTGAGCTTTTTTCTGCTATCGGCACGATCTTGACAGAACTGCTCCGTCAAACGCGCCATCTACAGCGTGGAGATTCGGCTACAAAGTTAAATATTTTTCTATAAAAACTAAAAATAAAAACAAATTAAATCGCATCGCCGGATAAAAAAGATCGGCAGCCGTTTCTTCGCCCTGATCGGAACGGAGAAAACTACGGACAAGTCTTTTACGCCCCAAGCCCGGTTGCATCGGGCTTTTCGGCCCACCGCAGACCGCCGTCTCGCTCTCCTCCCCCTTAATAAAACTCCAGCAGGAAAGTGGTGTTCCAGCCACGGGTTCCGGGAGGGAGCAGCGTAATGTTTCCGTTGGACTGCACCATGATCTGCCGCGATACGGACAGACCGATCCCGCTGCCGCCCGGCTTGGTGGTATAGAAAGGAACGAACAACTGTTCGGCATCTTCCGTCCGTATCGCCGGGCCGTCGTTGCTCACGTACACCAACACGTGTTCATTCCCCGCCAGCGTAGCGGTGACGGCGATACGGCCAGCCGTATCGCCGATGGCCTGAACGGCATTGCGCAGCAGGTTGACGAACACCTGCCGCAACAGATGACGGTCGGCATAAACCATCAGATGAGCGGGCCGCACCTCGCAGGTCAGCCGGATGTGAGACGGAATCAGTTGCAAAGCTTTCACTTCGGCCAGCAACTCGTCCAGCGCCACCACATCGGGCCGTGGCTTGGGCAGGGAGGTGAACTTACGGTAATTCTCCACAAAGGCCAACAGCCCTTGCGACGTGGCGTGTATAGCCGTCAGCCCGTCGTGCAGCTGTTCGGCCGTCAGGGCGGGTTTATTCAGCATCGAGGCGCTCAACGAGCATACCGGCGTCATACCGTTCATGATTTCATGCACCAACACGCGGGTAAGCTTTACCCACGCATCCATCTCCCGCTCGTCCAGCACATTGCGGACATCGTTCAACGTAAATATGCGCAAAGGGATCTGCTCCTGCACCAGCGAAACCACACGCACCAGCAGCTGTCGCACTCCCTGTGGGGTATGTATCAGGAGATTTCCGTTTTCACCGGGTTGCAGGGTGAGGAAGCACTCTTTCGCCTCCTGCTTGTCTTCGGGCAACTGGCAGAGGCTGTCCAACCGGGGCACCTGTAGCAGGTGCAGGGCGGCCTCGTTGCTCATCACCACCCTGTTTTCCTCGCTCACCACCATCACGCCCGTCGTCACATGCTGCAAAATCACCTCGTAATATTTCTCCTTCACCTCCATGGCCTGCTTTTCGTCCATCAGGATCTGCCCCACCCGATTGGCCGCCGTATTGAACATCCCCAAGGAAATGTCCCGGCGATACATATCGGGCAGACGAAAGGTATAATCCCCGTTTTTGATCGCTTCCAGTATCAGCAACAGCCCTTCGCGCTGCCGGCGCAGCATCTGCCCGTAAAGCCGCAGCGAGAGCAGCAGTCCCAAGGCTCCGCCGGCACAGACCAGCCATTCCTTGCAGACGACGGCCCAGGTGAGCAGGACTGTAGACAGCAGCAACAGTCCCACGCGCACCACCGCCCGGAATCCGATCCTATAAACCATAACGCTTCATCTTATTATATAATGTCTGCCGGGAAATGCCCAACCGGGCGGCGGCCAGCGAGAAATTGCCTTTACAGCTGGCGATGGCTTGTTTCAGCGCATCGACTTCGAGCTGTTCCAGCGTGCGTACACCTCGTTCTTCGACCGCTGCGTTGGCTCCGGCATGTGCCGACAGATGCAGGTGTTCCGGCATCAGTTCTTCCGCATCGCAGAGGATAACGGCCCGCTCCACGGCATGTTGCAGTTCGCGTATGTTACCGGGCCAGGCATATTGCTCCATCGCGCGTATCGTCTCCTCGGCCAGCCGTCGTACCGGCCTGCCGTACTGCACTGCATAACGCTGCAAGAACATCAGTGCCAACGGGGCTATGTCGGTCCTTCGCTCGCGCAAAGGAGGAAGGTGCAACCGGATGGTGTTGATGCGATAGAGCAGATCTTCGCGGAATTCGCCCTGCCCCACCATCTCCTCCAGGTTGCGGTTGGTGGCGCATATCAGACGGATGTTCACCGCCCGTGGCGTGTTGCTCCCCACCCGCACCACTTGTTTCTGCTGGATGCAGGTGAGCAATTTGGCTTGCAGATGCAGGGGGAGGTTACCGATCTCGTCCAGAAAAAGTGTGCCGCCTTCGGCCGCCTCGAAACGTCCGGGCCGGTCGGTCTGCGCGCCGGTAAAAGCACCCTTTACCGAACCGAACAATTCGCTTTCGAACAGTGCGTCGGGGATGGCACCCATGTCCACGGCCACCATCGGACCGCCCTTGCGGCCCGACAAGGCGTGGATCTCGCGTGCCAGCACTTCCTTGCCGGTGCCGTTCTCGCCCGTTATCAGCATGTTGGCATCGGTAGTGCTGCAGCGCTGCACCATCCTGTGCAGCTCCGCCATTTCCGCCGAGGTGCCCCACTCCATACGTCCGCCCTTGTCCTGCGGCGTTCCGACGGTCGTCGGCTGCAAACGGTGCTTGTCGCACACATCCTGCAAGGTCTGTACCAACCGGGCGTTGTCCCAGGGTTTCACCACGAAATCGGCGGCTCCTTCCTTCAGTCCGCGCACGGCCAGTTCAATGTCGGCAAAAGCCGTAAACAGGACAACGGGCAGCCCGGGACGCATCCGCTTGATTTCGTTCAGCCAGTGCAACCCTTCGTTGCCGTTGTTCACCGCCGAAGTATAGTTCATGTCCAGCAACACCACGTCCACCGTCTCCCGTCCGAGCACGGAAGTAAGCCCTCCGGGCGACGACAATGTTATCACCCGTTCAAAAACGTCCTCCAACAGGATTTGCAGGGAAGTAAGAATACTTTTATTATCATCCACCACCAGGAGTGTGCCTCGCTTTGCCATTTTCACATCTTTTCTGTCATCTACCGACAAAGATACGATAAAGAAACGAAAAAAAGGCCGGACGGGCAAAATATCATTTTTTTCGACTATATTCTTACATATCGTCAGTCCGAAGCGCTATCCCGCCCTTCTCCAACGGTGCATTCCGGCGGCAACGGAGTGCCTTTCGCCCCTCTGTTGCGAGGATAAACGGCGCGACAGGACAACGTTTCCGGCAAGAGGGACCGACGTGGTGAAGACCGGACAAACAGGAGACGCCGGAAACAGCGCGCCGTCTTGCGCACCAGGCATTCGCGAGACGGGCATCCCGATACGAAAATCCCGAAAGAAATGGGACAGGCAGGGCCGAAAGAAGCGTTTTCGGAGGCCGGACGGAACTTTTTCCGCTAAAGAATCCACCCGGCAAAACGTCAGCACGGAAGCTTCATTTACCGGCAACAAGCCGGTTCAATCGGCTAAAAAACAAACAAAAGGTGCCCGGATGAACAGGAAAACAGGTATACAGACTTACAAAACGTCATCCGCACAAGCCGTCAGAATCGCCCCGAGACGATACAACCGGTCCTAGGGGCGTACAGCGAAATCTCACACAACGCGGACAAACAAAAAGAAAGCAAACGGACCCTATTCCCTCCGCCGTTGCGGTTGCCGGACGTCTGTCCAAATCTTAGACACACAGTGTCCAAAAATTAGACACCGTATCCTTTTGTACAATTCACCAAGTTACTATCATTCAATATACTACACATTTTGGCACGATATTTGATAATAAAAGAGCAAAGCAAACAAAGACCATGAAAAAATTAACTACCCTCTCTGTGTTTCTGATTGCCGCCGGTTTGCAGGCAGCCGCCCAAAACGGTCCTCTGCCGGCTTCGTGGCAACTGGAGGACTGCATCGACTACGCCGTAGAGCACAACCGCAACGTACGCATCGCCCAGCGCAACCAACACAATTCGCGCCTGAGCACCGTCGAAGCCTACACGGCCTTCCTGCCGCATGTCAGTGCCGGCGTGGGAGCGCAATTCAGTTTCGGACGCACCATCGAATCGGAAACCAACGCATACACCACCGTATCCAACTTCAACAACTCGTATTCGCTGAACGCCTCGTTGCCCCTGTTCAACAGCGGCGCACTCATACAAAACGTGCGCATTGCCCGCATCCAGGAGATGATGGGACTGAAATCGCTGGAGCAGACCCGCGACAACATTGCGCTGGAGACACTGAAAGCCTACATGGACGTGCTCTATTACAGGGAACTGCACGCCTACCACCAAGGCAAACTGGAGGAAAGCCGCCGCCAGTTGCACCGGCTTCGGAAGTTGCACGAACTGGGGCGCCGCAGCCAGGCCGACCTGACACTGGTGGAGGCACAATGCGCAGCCGACGAACACGCGCTGCTGCAAGGCCGGTCGCAGGTGGAAAGTGCCCTGCTGGCCCTGCGCAACCGGATGAGCCTGCCGGCCGACACCCGGCTGGACGCACAATGGCTCACTCCGCCACCGGTCGGTGTGGCCGAAAGCAACGGACTGGAGAACGGTTTTCTGGAGGCCGACCGGCTGTTCCAGCAGGCCGAGGCATGGATGCCCGCCACAGCCAACGCCCGCCACACGGTGCAGGCGAACCGCTACAGCCTGCGCCAAAGCATCGGCAATCTGTTTCCTACGCTGTCGCTCTCGGGCGGCCTGTCGAGCGGCTACTTCAAAACGCTGGAGAAAGGGGAGTTCGACAGTTTCCACAAGCAGTTCCGCGACAAACTGGGTTATTATGTAGGGGTAAACATGAGTATCCCTATCTTCGGAAGGCTCAACCGGGTGTACGGCATCAAACGTCAGCGCAACCGGCTGCGCAACGCCATCGACGACTACGAGTTGCAACGCGACGAACTGCAACGCTCCATCCGTCAGGCCGTGATGGACCGGGAGACGGCGGCCCGCTCGGTGGGCGCACTGGAAAAACAGCTCACCGCCGATTCGCTGGCCTACGTAACCACCGCCCGCAAGTTCGAAGAAGGGCTGTCGGGAGCCATCGACCTGCAAACGGCGGCAGCCAACCTGCTCCGCTCGCGGGCCTCGTTGCTGCAAAGCCGGCTCACCTACTACATCAAGCGCATACTGACAGATTACTATAACGGAAAAAAACTATATAAAGCATAACATCATGGATATTACAAAGACACCTAAAAAGGGGCTCCGCAAGAAACATCTCCCCTGGTTCGTAGGCGGAGGGCTGTTGCTGGCTTTCACACTCTGGCTCGTGCTGGCGCCGCACAACCGCTCTCTCACCGTCAACCGCCGCACGCTGACAACGGCGCAGGTGAAGAACGAGCTGTTCAACGATTACGTACACCTGGAAGGACAGGTACAGCCCATCTCCATCGTGCAGATTGCCCCCGAAGAAGGCGGCATCGTACTGGAGAAAGTAAAGGAAGAGGGCGCCGCCGTGAAGAAAGGCGACGTCATCCTGCGCCTGCGCAACGCGAATCTGGACGTGCAGATCCTGAACGCCGAGGCGGAGCTGGCCGAGAAGCAGAATATCCTGCGCAATACGCAGGTGACGATGCAGCAGAACAAGCTCAACAACGAAAACGAGCGCCTGCAACTGGACGTGGACGTGCAGCGGAAACGCCGGCTGTACGAACAGAACAAGCGGTTGTTCAAGGAAGAGCTGATCAGCCGCGAGGAATATCTGCAAGCCGAAGAGGACTACCGGCTGGCCCGCCGCAAGTATGACCTGGTGAACGAACGACTCCGCCAGGACTCGATCTACCGTACCCTGCAAATGGAGCAGATGGAGGACAACTTGCAGAACATGCAGCGCAACGTGCTCCTGATCCGGGAACGCAAGGACAAACTGGAAGTGAAATCGCCCATCGACGGCGAACTGGGGCTGCTGGACGTCACACTGGGCCAAAGCGTCGTCTCGGGAGCGATGGTAGGGCAAGTGAATGACCTGTCCGACAACAAGGTGACGGCACACATCGACGAAGCCTATATCGAGCGGGTGCACAAAGGACAGGAAGCCTTGTTCAAGCGCGACAGCACGGACTATCGCCTCATCGTGCACAAGGTATATCCCGAAGTACGTTCGGGCAAATTCCGCGCCGACTTCGTATTCGAAGGCGCCCGTCCGGCCCAGATCCGTAGCGGACAGACCTATTACATCGACCTGCAACTGAGCCGGCCCATGCAGAGCCTGCAAATCCCCAAAGGATCGTTCTTCCAGGTGACGGGCGGGCAATGGATATTCGTCCTTAGTCCCGACGGCACCTCGGCCCATCGACGCCCCATCCGCATCAACCGCCAGAATCCGAAGTATTACGAAGTGACGGAGGGACTGAGCGAGGGAGAGACCGTGATTCTGAACGGATACGAGCGATTTAAGGACTTCGACGAACTGAACATCCGCCAATGACCGGTCGTGCACACGCCATTCAAAAGCATGCCTCGCCCTCGTCACCGTGTGTCTGCAACGCCACCGCACGGCCCACGCCGGCCCGCAAAGAATCCGCACGCCGAAGACATACATAAAACATTCTCATCCATATACATTATTTAATACACATCATTATGATTACCCTTACAGATCTAAGCAAAACATTCTCTACCGAAGACATCGACACTTTGGCGCTCGACCACATCAATCTGCACATCGCCGAAAAGGAATTTGTCGCCATCATGGGACCATCGGGGTGCGGCAAGTCAACACTTCTCAATATCCTCGGTCTGTTAGACACACCCACAGCAGGTTCCTATCTGCTGAACGGCAAAGAGATGGCCCGTCTGCACGAGAAAGACCGGTCGTATATGCGGAAAGGCCAGATAGGCTTCGTGTTCCAAAGCTTTAACCTCATCGACGAACTCACGGTGTCCGAAAATGTGGAGCTGCCGCTGAAGTACCAGAACGTGCCGGCCAAAGAACGCAAGCAGCGCGTGGCCGAAATACTAGAACGCATGGCCATCAGCCATCGCCGCAATCACTACCCGCAGCAGCTTTCGGGAGGCCAACAGCAGCGCGTGGCCATCGCCCGGGCCGTAGTAAGCCGGCCCAAGCTGATCCTGGCCGACGAGCCTACCGGTAACCTGGATTCCAGGAACGGCAAGGAGGTGATGGACATGCTGCACGAACTCAACGCCGAGGGCACCACCATCGTCATGGTAACGCACAGCGCCCACGACGCCTCATACGCTCAACGCATCGTTAACCTGTTCGACGGACACATCATCAACGAAGTAGAATCTTAAACACACCGCACCTCATGAATATCCAATACAAAAACTTCATCCACCTGCTGCGCCGCTATCCGCTGCCCATGCTCGGCAACATCCTGGGGCTGGCCGTGGCCTTGGCTGTCTTCCTTATCATCAGCATGGAGGTGACCTACAACCGCAACTACGACCGGCAGATCAAGGACGTGGACCGTCTGTTCCTGTTTACTGTGAAGCTGGACAGTGTGAATTACAACGTACACATGTGCCGACCGATGTGTGAAAAGCTGGCCACCGCTTCTCCACACATCGAGCAAGTTGCGTTCAGGAACCTTTACGATATCAGTAAACGCATTTGGATGTTGAACGATACAGAGATCGAGTTGGCCGCGACCAGCGTGGCAGCCAACTACTTCGACACGTTCGGGTTCAGCTGGGTGGCTTGCGACACCACCACCTTCACCGACCCCCATGCCCTGTTCCTGCCCGAAAGCCTGGCACGGCGCATCTACCAGACGGTGGACTTGATTCGCAAACCGGCCAATCCCACCCAAGACACGGGAACCTATATCGGCGGCATCTACCGCGACTTCCCCGAAAACTCTTCCCTACTCAACATCCTCTATTGGTCTATAGGAGATGAGAACAAGGACAACTACAGCAACTACAATTACCGTTGTTTCCTGAAGCTGACCGCCCCAGAACAGAAAAATGCGGTGGAAGAAGCTATCAAATCGGCCTTTCTTACCGACGCGGACCAACGCATGCAAATTCAACTGATTCCCTACACCGAACTGCACTTCCGCAAGGAACTGCAACAAGACCGCAACCTCACCACGGTGGATCCCGACAGCCAGTATCTGTTTCTGTTCATTGCACTGGTCATTCTTGTTGTCGCCTGCATCAACTTCACCAACCTCTATGCCGCGCTCTGCCCGCTACGCATCCGCAGCATCAACACGCGCAAGGTGCTGGGCGCCACCCGTGGCGAGCTGTTCCGCTCCCTCACAGCCGAGACCACCCTGGTGAGCCTCGGTGCCTGGCTGTTGGCCTTGCTATTGGTATATGCGGCCGACCGGGCGGGACTAAGCGAACTGCAACATGCCACCATCAGCCTGAGCGCCCACCCGCTGCTCACTGCCTCCTCGCTGGGGCTGGCGCTGCTCATGGGCTTCGTTTCGGGGGTATATCCGGCGCTCTACGCCACCTCGTTCCAGCCGGCGCTGGTGCTTAAGGGTAACTTCGGTCTGTCGCCTAAGGGGCGCTCGCTCCGCAATCTGCTCATCGGCATCCAGTTCACCACGTCGTTCGCTCTGGCCATCAGCGTGTTCAACGTGTGGCAGCAAAACGACTACATGCGCCACTCCGAATTGGGCTATGATCAGCACCGCCTCATCAACATCCCTACCCGCGACTTTTTTGGGAGGGACGGCGGCGTGGACGCCTTTGTCGACGGACTGAAGCAACTGGCCGTAGTAGAAGACGCGGCGCTGTTCTTCAACCGCCTGTCGAGCCTTGAAACGGGACAAATGTCGTGGGGGAGGGCACTGGATAATGTACCTTCCGAAGAAAACCACATCCAATTCAAGTGCATGCCGGCATCGCCCAACATCCTGCGCACCGCCGGCATCCCCATCACCGAGGGGCGCGACTTTGCCCCGACCGATGTGGGCAGTTACATCTTCAACGAGACCGCCCGCAGGATGTTCAAGCACCTAAAGGTCGGCTCCACCATCAACGAAGAAAGCGTGATCGGGTTCTGCGCCGACTTCAAGTTTGCCGACGTGCATCAGGAAGTGGAGCCTATGGCTTTCAAACTGATGAATTCACCCGAATATGAGAATTGGGGATGGCAACATTACATTCTCGTGCGCATCAAGAAAAACATTCCCCTCGAACAGGCCTTGACAGCCATACGCGACTATGCCCGCCCCCTCGTGCCCGACCGCGACATTGAAGTACTCAGCCAGTTGGATGTGATGGACATCACCTACGCCGAGGACGCCAAGCAACTGAAAAGTTTGATCTTGTTCTGCGCGCTGGCCATCTTCATCAGCCTCACCAGTGTGTTCGGTCTGGTGGTGTTCGAGTGCGAATACCGCCGCAAGGAGATCGGCATCCGCAAGGTGATGGGTGCCACCACAGACAGCATCCTGCGCATGCTCTGCCGCAAATACATCTGGATCATGACGATCAGTTTCGCCGTGGCCGCCCCGCCGGCCTGGTATGCCATCGACCTGTGGTTGCAGGAGTTTGCCTATCGCACGGAGATTCTGCCGTGGACCTTCCTCGCACCGCTCGTCATCATCACCCTTGTGGTGCTGCTCACCGTGAGCATACAGAGTTACCGCACCGCCCGAGCCAACCCGATAGACAGTCTGCGCACCGAATAGTTTTTCCGTTCGTCCCGTACCGGCTTTCGGTCGGTACACATCCCCTCCCGTCCGTTTCCTCAAAAACGGGCGGGAGGATTGTTTTAAAAACACCTGAGAAAACCGCAAAAACGTGGCCTAGGGCACAGTTTATCGGGATGCTCGCCACAATTCAACGGGATGCTCGCCACGTTTTAACGTCGTGCGCACCCCGTTTTCGCGCCGTCTACATGCTTACTTACATTCTTATTATCAATCATTTACAGGATACGAGAAATACATCCGTTCTATGTTTCATTCCCGAAAAGGGCCTTGCGGTCGCGCCGGCAAGCCGGTTGCGCCCACTCTTCCGGCACAAAGCGCCAATGATGCAACGGCTCCACGGCCACCCGACCTTCGTCCCGAACGGTCGCCATGAGCAGTTCGCGTAAGGAAGTTCCCGTAAAACGCACCACGCGCCCGGCCAGTTCACCCTGCGGAATGCCGGCTCCCCGCGTCAGTAGTTCCCCTCCTCCGCAAGCCCGGTGCGAATTGACGGCCACCGTATACATCCGTTCCGGCTCGAAAGGTTCGCCCGAAGCCAACGACCGGATATGCACCCGCTCGCCCGGCGCACGGGTGACGTCTACCGTGTAGAGAATGCCCGCCGCCGTATCGAAATCGAACACCGGATGAACGAAACGCTTTCCCCTCCCGCCGTCGGACACGTCGCCCAACCGCATCAACTCCTCTTGCGGTCCGCGCATCTGCCTGATCCACATGCCGTAACTCATTTCCAATATCCCCCTCATCTCACGGCCGGACAACCGAAGCACGCACAAGCGGTCTTCGTATTTATACAGGCGAAACAAATCGCCCACACGAACCACTCCCCGCTCCATCCCGGCGTCCAACGCCGGCGGAGCGGCCAGCGACAGTTGCGCCCCGACAGCCCGAAGCTGCACCCGATGGAGCCAGTCGATGAAAACCGACGGCCCGAAAAAGGCGTCACGGCATCGCATCGGTTGTTCGAAACGCCCCAGCGGACTATCCACATATTGCTTCAAAGCGGCGATACGATCGGCATAAACGGTTTCAAAATCTCCGTCGCCGGCTTCACCGCCCTTTTCGTCCACACGCACAATCCGACCGGACAAATGCTTTTCCGTCAGGCAGTCGCCCTGCAACACCAGTTCCATATCGGCTTCGCAAACAGCCTGTCCATGCGGAGCCGGGGCCATGCACAGCACCCGGTTTCCATGCGGTCCGTCCACCGTCTCCACATCCGGCAGATGATCGTGTCCGTAGCATACCATATCCAACCCCTCTACCTCGCGCGCCACTTGCCGGGCCGCATTCTCCCGTCCGTACGGCGTGACCATTCCGCCTTCCTTCCCGGAATGAAGCAGCGCCACCATCAGATGGGGACGTTCTTCGCGCCGGATCCGCTCCACCCAACGACGGGCACAAGCCGTCAGTTCCTCGAACCGCATCCCCTTCCAAGCCGTTTCCGGTTGCCAATAGGGTACGACAGGCGTGAGCAAGCCCAGCACGGCGATGCGCACACCGCATCGCTCCAACATCACATAAGGCCGGAAATAGGGTGTGTCGCCGGGGTCACGTACCACATTGGCGCCCAGCACGGGAAAACGGCACTGGGCCACCCAGCGGTCGTAAACGGCATGCCCCTCCTCCAGGTCGTGGTTGCCGATGCAGGCTGCATCGTAGCGCATCCGGTTCATGACATCGGCCATCCAGTGTGTCCCGCTCCTGTCGACATGACTGGCATAGTACGCCTCGGGCCGGCCCTGTAGCATATCGCCTCCGTCGGTCAGAACCAGACCGTCCGGCGCCTCTCTCCGGCAAGCCTCCACATACGCCCCGATGCGGGCCATCCCGCCGGTCGCCGGTCCTTCCCCCGCCGGTTCCCGTGCCAGCAGACGCCCGTGCACATCGCTCGTATGCACCCATTTCAATCGTACGTTTCTTATCGCTGTTTCCATCTTTTCCTGTTTCGGTCTTCCCTTGTCCTATTCCTGCTGCGGGCGTTATCCGCTCCCTCCAGCCGAAAAACGGACCATAAATGCACAAAAATAGCACTTCTCTGACAGAAATTCAACTGACTGGCATCTTATTTGTTGAAGAAAAGGCAGAAAGGAGATCAACAAATGGCATTCATAGATTACTACAAAATAATGGGCATCGCCAAGGATACGCCCCAAAAGGACATCAAATCGGCTTACAAGAAACGGGCCAAACAGTTTCATCCCGACCTGCACCCGAACGATCCTAAAGCCAAAGCCAAGTTCCAGGCACTGAACGAAGCCTACGACGTGCTGAACGACCCCGAGAAAAGGGCCAAGTACGACCAATACGGCGAGCACTGGAAGAGCATGGGCGGATTCGGCCCGGTCGGCGGCAACGGCGGAACCGGACCGGAAGGCGGGTTCGGAGGATTCGACGGGTTCGACTTCAGCCAGTTCAGCGGAGGAGGCGGCTTTTCGGATTTCTTCGAGCAACTGTTCGGAGGAGGCCGACGCACACGCCCGCAACGCGGCTTCGGCGGATTCTCACCCGCTCCGCCCGCAGAACAGGAGTGCAGCATTGACATCGACATGTACACAGCATTGCTGGGCGGAGAGGTCATCGTACAGACTACGCAGGAAAAGCTCAAACTGAAAATCAAACCGGGTACCCAACCGGGCAGCAAGGTGAGACTGAAAGGAAAGGGCGCTCCCGGAGCCGACGGCTCGCGAGGGAACCTGATTCTGACGTACAACGTCAAACTGCCCGTTTCCCTGTCCGACCGGCAGAAAGAACTGCTGAACCAAATGAAACTCGGGTAGGCATTCTGTTGCACAATCCGGGAATAAATCCGATATTTGCAGTCGGAAAATCATTATACAATCAGCATAACCTAATCATGAAGATCGAAATCACACCTTCAATCAAGTACATCGGAACGGACGATCTGGACATTGACCTGTTTGAGAGTCAGTATATAGTGCCCGACGGTATCTCGTATAATTCTTACGTCATCATGGATGATAAGATCGCCATCATGGACACCGTAGACGTCCGTAAAGGCGAGGAATGGATGAAAAATCTGGAACAGACACTGGCGGGGCGAACCCCTCATTACCTGGTGGTGCAGCACATGGAACCGGACCATGCCGGAAACATAGCTGCCGTCATGAGCAAATACCCCGAACTGCAACTGGTGGCCAGCACCAAGGCGGTGCAGATGCTCCCCTGCTTTTTCGACGGTACGGATTTCGGCGGTCGCACACAAGCGGTCAAAGAGGGCGACACCCTGGAACTGGGCAGTCATACGCTCCATTTCATCATGGCCCCGATGGTGCACTGGCCGGAAGTAATGGTCAGCTACGAGAGTAGCGAGAAAGTGCTGTTCTCGGCCGATGCCTTCGGTAAGTTCGGCGCCCTGAGCAAAGGCGGAAGCTGGACGTGCGAGGCCCGTCGCTACTACATCAACATCTGCGGCAAATACGGCGCACAGGTACAGTCGCTACTGAAAAAAGCCGGCGCCCTGGACATTGCCGTCATCTGCCCGCTGCACGGCCCGATACTGACGGGCGTATTGGCCCCCTACCTTCATCTGTACGATGTGTGGAGCCGCTACGAACCGGAAGACGAAGGGGTGCTCGTTGCCTACGCTTCCATCCACGGCGGCACAGCGGAAGCGGCCCGAAAAATGGCCGAGATTCTGGAGAAGAAAGGCGCCAAGAAAGTGGTTCTCACCGATCTGAGCCGGTGCGACATGGCCGAAGCCATCGAAGACGCGTTCCGATACAGCGCCCTTGTGGTGGCCGCCGCTTCCTACGACGCCGGTGTGTTTCCGGTGATGCACGACTTCCTGCACCATCTGCAAATCAAAGGCTATCAGAAACGCCGCGTAGGCATCATCGAGAACGGATCGTGGGCTCCCACAGCCGGTCGCGTCATGCGTGGTATGCTGGAAACCATGAAGTGCATCGACATCGCCGAACCGCTGGTAACCATACGCAGCCGGATGAAAGCAGCCGACATTCCGTGCATGGAACAGCTGGCAGACGCTGTCCTGGCCCAATAAAAAACGTTACGGCAAACAGCCGTGAAAACATATACGTCGGTGGCGGCAAAAGACGGGATGGGTCTTTTGCCGCCACCGACGTCTTATATTTCCATTCCCGCCCCTCTTCACTCCCTGTACCACCGCCACGACGCCCCCTTGCCGGCACCCTCACAAGCGTTAAAGAACCGTAATTTTTAAAGGCACGTACACCATAAGCAAATATTTTCGATACCTTTATCTTCCGATAACAACATGAAGAACCAATTTTCTAATCAATTTAGTATGAGAACGAACAAAGAAAACCATTTGAAGAATCAGGGAATCCGTCGCAGCGCTTTGGGCGCATGGGCGTCGAAAACACTGGCCGTGGCCCTTTGTCTGGGCGGTATGTCCTACGGACTGGCATCGTGCACCTCCGGGAAATCGGGCGACGCCGACAAAAAAGGAGCGGGCACCGAACTGCCCGAGGGCTTTGAAGAACTGAAGGTGAAAGGCACGGAAATCGCCGCCAACGCCTTTGCCGGCAATGCGGAACTGACACGCATCCGCATACCGGAGAAGATCAAGGTTGTGCGTACCGAGGCTTTCAGCAAATGTCCGAACCTGACCGACGTGATCCTTCCCACAGGTCTGCAATCGGTAGACGTAAAAGGCTTTGCCGACTGTCCGGCGCTGGAAAGCGTCACTTTCCCCACCGGTCTCAAGATCATCTGCGACCAGTCGTTCCAGAACTGCCCGAGCCTGAAACAGATTGTGCTGCCCGAGAAGTGCTACTGCATCGGTATTTCGGCTTTCGAAGGAGCAAGCAGCCTTACCGGCATCACCTTCACTCCGGCGCTTGAACTGGTTTACGACCGTGCCTTCGCCGGCTGCACCAGCCTGAAACAAGTGCTTCTGCCGGCAACGGTGCAGAAAGTAGACACCTCCGCCTTCCGGGGCTGCACCAACGTGGAAGAGCTGGCCATCCCCCAGGCGTTGCGCTACAACATCTTCGAGACTTTCCGCGAAAGCAAAAACCTGAAGAAGTTATACATCCTCTCACTGGAGCCCTACAACTTCCCCAAGGCAAACCCCATCGCCGGTTTCCCGAACAAGGAATGCACCGTTTACGTGCCCGATGCACAAGTGGAAGACTACCGCAGCCGCGCTTCCTGGAAAGGCTTCAAAGAAATACTGCCGCTGAGCGAATCGGGTCTGTACGACGCAATGGGTATTCAGAAGTAATACGAACCCTCGTTTGACAACTTTATCGACGCCGTGTCCCATCCGTTGGGATACGGCGTTTTTCGTCCCTTAAAATAACCTCCCTGCTGCGAAACAGGTTCTTTTCTGCGTCGTAATCTTATCCGACCGAAATAAACAACTGTGATCGCAGTTTGATATATACACATCACTCCTTGTTTTTTACAAACGATGACCTGATGTGTAAAAAACAAGGAGTGAACACAAGTTTGCGGGCCGGGCAACCGGTTTTCCGAACGCCGCCTTACAAACTATCCGGGAGGGTATAGAGCTTTGTCCCGTTGCTGCCCTTGATCAACAGCGTAGCCCCCGTCACGGATTCGGACAGCAACGCGCGCCTGACCTCCTCCACATTCGGGAAACTACGGAAAGGATGACGGGTAGCCGCAAAGCGCTCCCCTACCAGCCATACATGCTCCAGCCCCAGCTCTACCAACAAATCGACAATGCGCTGATGCTCTGCGGCACTGTCGGCCCCCAGTTCGCGCATATCGCCCAGAATGGCCCGTTTATCCGCACCGGGCATACGGGCAAAGTTCTCCAGCGCCGCCCTCATGCTGGTGGGGTTCGCATTATATGCGTCGATAATCAGATGGTTACGTCCCGTATCGAGGTATTGCGAACGGTTGTTGCCCGGCGTATAGTCCGCCAGCGCCCGGTCGATCTGCTGCGGTTCCACCCCGAAATGAAGTCCCACCGCCACAGCCGCCAGCGCATTGGCCAGGTTGTAACCGCCCACAAGGCGCGTCCGCACCTCGTGCCACGGACCTTCGGAACAACGCCAGCGGAACGTAAGGAAAATGCCGTCCGGCAAGGCCTCGCCCTGCACGCGGGGCGGTTGCCCCACACCCGTCGTACCATACGTCAGTACCGGCAGACCCTGTGCCATTCCGCAGAGATCGGCATCGTCGGTATGCAGAAAGGCTGTCCCGCCATTCAGGCGGAGATAGTCATAGAGTTCTCCTTTGGTGCGCTTTACGCCTTCAAACGACCCGAATCCCTCCAGATGCGCGCGCCCTACGTTCGTAATCAATCCGAAATCGGGATTGACGATCCGCGACAGGAAAGCGATCTCGCCGGGATGATTGGCTCCGGTCTCGATCACAGCTATATCGTGTTCCGGTGTGAGGCGCAGCAACGTCAAGGGCACACCGATATGATTGTTGAGGTTGCCTCGGGTATAGAGCACCCGGAAACGGCTGCCCAACACAGCGGCAATCAGTTCCTTGGTGGTGGTCTTCCCGTTCGTGCCCGTCACCTGCACCACAGGCAGATGCAGTCGGTTGCGGTGCAGGGCGGCCAGTTGCTGCAAGGCTTGCAGTGCGTCGGGCACCAACACATACCGGTCGTCGCCCGCTACGGCATACGCCGCCTCGTCCACCACAGCGCAGGCACATCCCTGCTCCAGGGCGCGCGCTGCAAAGGCGTTGCCGTTGAACGAAGCTCCCTTAAGCGCAAAAAACACGGAGCCGGTCGGACAATCGCGGCTGTCGGTTGTAATTACCGGATGCTCCTTATAGATTTCATAGAGCGTTTCTATTTCCATAATCGTGTTCGTTTTAACGGTACAAAGATAGAGGAAAATGAAGAAAAAATACGTGAAAAGCCAATTATTCTATGTACTTTTGCGCCAACAACCGCAAAACCGAAATGGGCATGAAAGGACTTATCCCCTACACCATACAGATAAAAGGCCGACTGCTCGACTTGTCGGAACCGCACGTAATGGGCATCCTGAACATAACGCCCGATTCGTTCTACGCCGAAAGCCGCAAACAAACCGAGCACGAAATCACCGAACGGGTGGAGCAAATTCTCCGGGAGGGAGCCTCGATCATCGACGTCGGTGCCTACTCGTCGCGCCCGAACGCCGAGAATATCCCGGTCGAAGAAGAGCGCCGTCGCCTGGAATACGCGCTGTGCATCATCCGGCGTCTGCACCCGGAGGCAACCGTATCGGTGGACACCTTCCGGGCCGACGTTGCCGCCTGCTGTGTGGAGGAATACGGTGCGGACATCATCAACGACATATCGGGCGGGGAGATGGACGACAGGATGTTCGACACAGTGGCCAGACTGAACGTGCCCTACATCCTGATGCACATGCAAGGTACGCCGCAGACCATGCAGCAGCATCCCCACTACGACTACCTGCTGAAAGAAGTCATTGTATACCTGGCCGAGAGGGTGAACCGGCTGCGCGAACGGGGCGTAAAGGACATCATTCTGGATCCGGGATTCGGATTCGGCAAGACGTTGGAACACAACTACGAGCTATTGAATCATCTGGAGGAACTGCGGTTGCTGGAGTTGCCGATATTGGTGGGTGTATCGCGCAAATCGATGGTGTATAAACTGCTGGACTGCCTGCCGCAAGAAGCCTTGAACGGCACTACGGTGCTCCACACGCTGGCTCTGCTCAAAGGAGCCTCCATCCTGCGCGTACACGACGTGGCCCCTTGTGTGGAAGCCGTCCGTATCGTAAAGAAAATGCTGGAACAACCTTAATCTCCAAGCCTATGTTTTTTGATTTCGGTCTGAAAGATCTGATTGATATTCTGTTGGTTGCCATCATGCTGTACTACAGTTACAGAGTGATGCGGGAATCGCGTTCGCTGAACGTGTTCTTCGGAGTGTTGATCTTTGTCATATCCTGGCTGTTTATCTCGCAGATTCTGGAGATGAAGCTATTGGGATCCATCCTGAATCAGCTGGTAAACGTGGGTGCCTTGGCGCTCATCATCCTGTTTCAAGAGGAAATACGCAAATTTTTCTATACCATCGGAACCCATCAGCGTGTGCGCAGCCTGTTGCAACTGATCAGCGGCGAGAAACGCAAAAAACACGAGAAGGAGGACATCATGCCCATCGTGCTGGCCTGCATGAGTATGGGCAAGCAAAAAGTAGGGGCGCTCATCGTTATCGAACGCAGTCTGCCGCTGAACGACATCATGCGGTCGGGGGAGATTATCGACGCTAATATCAACCAACGGCTGATAGAAAATATCTTCTTCAAAAACAGCCCGTTGCACGACGGAGCCATGCTCATCAGCCACAAACGCATCAAAGCGGCCGGATGTATCCTGCCCGTATCGCACAGTATGAATATTCCCAAAGAACTGGGCCTACGCCACCGGGCGGCTATGGGAATTTCGCAGGAAACGGATGCGCTGGCCATCATCGTGTCGGAAGAGACGGGCAACATCTCCATCGCGTTCCGGGGCAATTTCCAATTGCGCCTTACGGCCGAAGAACTGGAACGCATCCTCACGGAAGATCATTTCTAAGCCGATGAGAACCATTATATATCTGACACTGGCCGTGTTGTGCATCCGGGCACAAGCGCAGGAGGTAACGGCTCCACCCCCGAATATTCTTCCGATGGTCAAGGCGCAGTGGCATCAGAAAGCGCCTTTCAACCTGCTGTGCCCGGCACACGAAGAGGACGGACAGACAGTGCATGACGTAGCAGGATGCGGAGCGGTGGCGATGGCACAGATAATGCACTTTCACCGGTATCCCGAAACCAGCCCCGACGGAGAAACGCGCTACGACTGGGACCGGATGTTCCAGCGCTTGAGCAACGAAACGACAACCGACCGGATGGCAAACGTAGCCAAGCTGATAAGCGACTGCGGAGTGGCCGTTTTCACCCGATACGGCAAAGAAAGCAGCTCGTCGAAGACCTTGCAGACAATAACCGCCATGAAAGGCTTTTTCCATTACAACAAGTACATGTATTGCGTCAGTCGCGATCAGTTGAAAGCACGCGGATGCGACGATGAGTTCCGGCAACTGTTGTTTGCCGAACTGAAAGCCGGACGTCCGGTAATCTACCGGGGCACCAAAACAACAAGCAACAACGACGACAACGGACACATATTTATTATAGACGGATGCAAAAACGGCAAGGTGCATGCCAACATGGGATGGGCGGACAAGGCCAATGACTATTACGACTTGGACGACCTGAACGGCTATAGCCATCACCATTGGATGATAGTGGGAATAGCCGACTCTTCCTATCAACCTCCCATAAAAGAGATACGAACGGACGTTCCGGGCACCTTGGAATCCAGACTCGACACCACCGACCTGCACCTGCGCATCGCAGGTCCGGTGAACGATACCGACATAGCCGCCCTGCGCCAGCTGGCTCTCGACAAAGAGCGGTTACGATCTATCGACCTGAGCGGAGCCACCTTGTTAGGGAACCTGCCCGACCGGGCTTTCGCCGAGTGCGGCAGCCTGGTGTATGTGGCGTTGCCGCCCTCGGTGACATACATCGGCAGAATGGCTTTCTACAAATGCAGCGCGCTGAACCGCATTGACCTGCCCGAGGCACTGGGAGCCATCGGCGAAGCCGCCTTCCACAGTTGTCACCAACTGACCACGTTCCATCTGCCGGGAACGTTGCGGTGGATAGGCCCCCGGGCCTTTATGTTCTGCAACAGCCTGACATCGGTACGTATCCCCGAAGGCGTGGAATACATCGATTGGATAGCTTTCGGAGGAGCCGCCCGCCTGAAGTTCCTGCATCTACCGAAAAGCCTTAAACGACTGGCACCGGAAATAACACAAAGCTGCCCCGCCCTGATGCAGGTGACAGTTCCGGAAGAAAACCCATGGCTGACATCCGAAGGGCTGAGGGTGATCCCCAAAGGAGCCGATGTGGACAAAAACGACGTGCGGCACATCCGGCTGGAACATGCGGGGACGCTGGCCGGACAACTATCCCCCTCCGACTGGAAAATACGCATCACAGGCCCTGTCAACGAAGCAGACATCGCCGCCCTGCGCAACATGGCCCGCAATGAAAGCGAATTGAGAGACATTGATTTACGGGGAACCGACCTGAAAGTAATGCCACGGTCGGCTTTTGCCAACTGCAAGAAAATAAGAAACGTATTCCTGCCCGAAGGGCTGGAACGGATAGAAGACTTTGCCTTCACCCAGTGCAAATGGCTGGAGCGGATAGACATCCCTTCCACGGTGACGAGCATACGGACGTATGTATTCAACGGATGCAGCGCACTGAAAACGGTGAATTTTAATCCGACAGGCTCCCGGTTACGCTTCATCGGCTCGAATGCTTTCAGCAACTGTACCGCTCTAACCGACATTCACCTACCGGAAAACGTGGACACCCTGGAAGGCGGCATCTTCAGAAATTGCGTGAACCTGCACACCCTGCATTTCCCCAAAAATCTGAAAATGGCAGGCGGCGGCATCACAACGGGATGCGGCAAGCTGCAAAATGTGACGCTGTCACCGGATAACTTATTATATAAGGTGGAAAACAAACAACTGAGATCCCGTAAAACGGAACCTTAGTTCAGCATCAACGACAAGCGGGGCCAAACCTCACCGAACAGCAGTTCGGGCAGTTGACCGATATGGAGAATGCGATCGGCACGCAGGCTTTCCGTGCAGCAGGACGGTGAAGGGATTTTACAGCACCGACCGTCCTGCACACGATAGAAACCGTTGTTCGCCAGTATGGTTTCATCGCCCACAATACGCACTACCGCCTTGAGTTCCGGCTGGGAAGCCGCCAACAAAGACAAGGATTTTTCCACATTCAACACCCGCACCTGGGCTGCGTTCACCGGATACTGCACCGGAGCACCGGCCGGTAAGTCAAACGTCCGAAGCATGGCCTCGACCAGTACGGCCTCCGAGGCCGCAGACGGAGCACAACTCTCCTGAATACAGAGTCTGTTCCCGCAAGGAAACGCCAGCAGCAAAGCGGCTACCCGACCTGCGGCATCTTTCCGAACGCCCACCGCACCACCAGCCAAAAACAAATCATCGAGCACCACCGCAAAATCATCAGCCGTATGAAGCACGGATCCGGGCCGTTGCGATAAAGCCTTTTCCAAGCAACCGTACCAAGCCGCTTCCAGCACCGATCCGGCGCGTTCCCGGAATACGGCGACCTCGCCTTCGGCTGGCTCATGATCCCTTTCCGTCATCTCCATCCAGGGTACAGCCTGTACCGGACAATCGGCATACCCGAAACGCCAGTAATACCGAAACAACGAGCCCTCAGCCGGTATCAGCAGACTAAAGACCTGACCGTCGGCATACATCCGGCGGTGAGCCTCTGCCAATAGGGCCGTCATCAATCCCCGCCCTCGGTTTTCGGGACGGGTACAAGCCCCCGATATATAGCCCACCGGTACAGGCTGTCCGCAAAAATTCATCCGGTAAGGCAAACGTTGAAGAGCTGCCACCACCTGTCCTTGTTCTTCGATGCAACTGTTATATTCAGGGCGGTATTTACGAGAAAAATACAAGCGTACGAACGCATCCGTATCTCCGAAACAGAGCTTCCACAGCGCCCGCACCTGCCATTTGACATGCAGTTCACGCCGCAATCGCTCATCCAGCTCCGTATGGTGATGCAGCGTACAGGCCGACCACAAGCTGAGCTTCTCCAGCAGCTGATAGGGTTGATAGGATAACTTAGCTTTGCGCAACCCTTCAATACCCAGATCCTCCTCCCGGTTCACATAGATGAAACGGGCCGGCAAACGGCGGGCAAATTCCTGATTCATGGCGGCGTAGGCCCCTTCATAACGGCGATCTGCCTTCTCTACACACACGTCGAAAGTATCCTTATTAATGGGAGCGCCGTAGGTAAAAGCCACCAGACGACCGTCCACCATCAATGCCCCGCCGGAAAGGTCCAGCTCTTCCAGATGCGACAATGCCCTGCGGATGGCCTCGGCTTCGGACCGGACGGCACGCTGCTCGGCAGGCACGGTCTTCTCTGTCATCCATCCTTCATCGAGAGCCAGGCATAAGGGGATCAGGTCAGGCGTCAAGACGCGGTATTCATAATTCGGATACATGCGCCGGAACTTATTGGCATGATTGCGTTTGGGCTGCAACTTTTTGCCAGACAGCGTTGCCAGCGAATCCCGCAAATACAGATAATCGGCATAATTACGGTTTTCGTTCAATACGTACTCCCCGCGTTCGAATCCTTCCAGTTGAGGCAGAATATCCCGCCCCACTCCCAATAACAGAAACGGATGCCCTTGCCGGCAGGCGTCTTCCTTTAACAGATTGACAGCCGCAGTCAGATCTCCCCTTCCTATCGGCAACAGATAGGCAAGATGCCCATCCGTCTGAAAACGGAAAAACAGAAAACCGTTGTACTCGGCAACCTCCGTATGATACAGAAATTGCCAGGAAAAAAGATTCACGAAACACAGATCGCAATTCCGTTTTCCAGCCTCCAGCGTATAGCTCAACACCTTGTCGCGGTCGGCCATCGACAATTCATGAAAATCCAAAACCATACCTATCAAAATCTAAACCTTTTTCGAATGCGGCAAATGTAAGAAGAAAAAAATATAATCCATACTTCCCACGAAAAATTAGGCAACGAATCTGTGATATTTCACTTTATTTTGAGTACTTTTGCACATAACTTGCATACAAGATTTACATAACTATAACGTATTATGGACTTAATAAAAGAAATTGTTTCGCGCGCGCAAGCAAACAAACAACGCATTGTTCTGCCGGAAGGTACGGAAGAACGCACTTTGAAAGCTGCCAACCAGATATTGACAGACGAAGTGGCCGATCTGATTCTGCTGGGTAACAAGGAAGAAATCATGGAAGCCGCTCAAAAATGGGGATTGGGAAACATACACAAGGCCACCATCATCAACCCGGAAGACTCCCCAAAAGCCGAAGAATACGCACAGTTGCTCTGCGAACTGCGTAAGAAGAAAGGCATGACGATTGAAGAGGCCCGCAAATTGACGGCCAACCCGCTTTATTACGGATGTCTGATGATCAAAGCCGGCGATGCCGACGGTCAGCTGGCCGGTGCCCGCAACACCACCGGCGACGTGTTGCGTCCCGCTCTGCAAATCATCAAAACCGCTCCGGGCATCACTTGTGTATCCGGTGCCATGTTGTTGCTCACCAAAGCGCCGAATTACGGTAAGAACGGTGTATTGGTCATGGGCGACGTAGCCGTTACTCCCATGCCGGATGCCAACCAGCTGGCACAAATAGCCGTCTGCACGGCCCGTACGGCCAAAGCCGTAGCCGGCATCGACCCTAAAGTGGCCATGCTGAGTTTCTCAACCAAAGGGTCAGCCAAACACGAGGTTGTGGATAAGGTAGTGGAAGCCACTCGCCAGGCCCGCGAACTGGCCCCGGGCATGAGCATAGACGGCGAACTGCAGGCCGATGCCGCCCTGGTTCCGCACATCGGTGCCAGCAAGGCGCCGGGTTCCGAGATTGCCGGACACGCCAATGTACTCGTAGTTCCGTGTCTGGAAGTCGGTAACATCTCCTATAAACTGGTAGAGCGCCTGGGCCATGCCGAAGCCATCGGCCCCATCTTGCAAGGTATCGCCAGACCGGTGAACGACCTGTCACGCGGATGTAGCATCGAGGACGTGTATAAGATGATAGCCATTACAGCCAACCAGGCCATCGCCGCCAAAGAACAGAAATAGGATCAACAGCTAATTTATAAATTATGAAGATATTAGTATTAAACTGCGGCAGTTCGTCCATTAAATACAAATTGTACGACATGGAAAACGAAGCCGTACTGGCACAAGGCGGCATCGAGAAGATCGGATTGCCGGGTTCTTTCCTCAAATTGAAAATGCCCGACGGAGAGAAGAAAGTTCTTGAAAAAGACATTCCCGAACATACGACGGGAGTAGAATTTATATTCCAAGTACTGACAGATCCTGAAATAGGCGCGCTGAAATCTTTGAACGAACTGGACGCCGTAGGACACCGCATGGTACATGGCGGTGAGAAGTTCAACCAAAGTGTAGTGTTGACCAAGGAAGTGCTGGATGCTTTCGTTGCCTGCAACGACTTGGCTCCTTTGCACAACCCGGCCAACCTGAAAGGGGTAAATGCCGTATCGGCTTTGTTGCCGGAAATCCCGCAGGTGGGCGTGTTCGACACCGCTTTCCATCAGACAATGCCGGCCTACGCCTACATGTACGCCATTCCTTATGAAATGTATGAGAAATACGGCGTACGCAGATACGGATTCCACGGAACCTCTCACCGCTATGTGTCCCAACGCGTATGCGAATACCTCAGCATTCCGGTCGAAGGCAGTCGTATCATTACTTGCCACGTGGGCAACGGAGGTTCCATCTCTGCTGTAAAGGACGGTAAGTGCATGGATACAACAATGGGACTTACCCCGCTGGAAGGTTTGATGATGGGTACACGTTCCGGCGACATTGACGGAGGGGCCATCACATTCATCATGGAAAAAGAAGGTCTCACTCCTACGGAAATGTCCAACCTGCTGAACAAGAAATCCGGTCTTGCCGGAGTAAGTTGTGTTTCTTCCGACATGCGCGAAGTAACCGCCGGCGCCGAACAAGGAAACGAACGGTGCAAACTGGCCCTGGAGATGTATGCCTACCGCATTAAGAAATATGTAGGTGCCTACGCTGCTGCCATGGGCGGTGTGGACGTCATTCTGTTTACAGGCGGTGTTGGAGAAAACCAAAGCGACATACGCCAAGCCGTATGCGAGGGCCTGGAATACATGGGCGTGGAAATAGATGCGGACAAGAACAACAGCACGCATGGCGATGAAGCCGTTATTTCCACACCGGACAGCAAAGTAAAAGTCTGTGTGATTCCGACCGACGAGGAACTCATGATTGCCAAGGATACGATGGCATTGGTATAAAAACAGCTGTACGCAACCCTAATAAAGGATGTACGGAACTTACTTCCATAGGTTTCCGTGCATCCTTTTTCTTTCCTCACGCTTTCATCAAAGCAAGCACAGCATAAAGAAAGCGACTGAGAAATACAGGAGCAACAGACGAAAAAAACAAAAAAATATTTCGCTGTTTTAAAAGAAAACCCTACCTTTGCACTATCAAAATCTGAGCAAGGAGAGATGCCAGAGTGATCGAATGGGCCGGACTCGAAATCCGGTGAACGGCTTTGCTGTTCCGTGGGTTTGAATCCCACTCTCTCCGCAGAATAGATTAAAATATAGCTATTCACAGAAACAATCCGAAAGAATAACTTTTAAACATTCTTTCGGATTGTTTTATATTGTCCCATGATCTTCGGCTCATTGATTCCTACATTGATCCATAATTTGCAATTAGACCGATCCATAATCAACAGTAGCAAAAAAAAAAAAAAAAAGCAGTTACAAGTATTTGT
>ERZ778515.719-NODE-719-length-27526-cov-5.870008_pt1 | contig 27526 bp, 18 predicted proteins | sample MGYA00510343_ERZ778515 | MGnify/ENA primary metagenome ERZ778515 (study PRJEB29527, sample SAMN07138965) | mouse gut metagenome | material: feces | host: mouse | place: China:Nanjing | collected 2016-01-25 ...
TTCGAAGAAGTTTGGTAAAGGATTCTCTGGTAGGGAATTCTTTACCTTTTTGTGATTATAATATTCATTTTGTAGCAAATTAAGTATAATTGATGTCTTCCAATATCATAAATCAGAGAGTTAATTTTGCGTCTGTAAAGAATCCGATGCTTTACCCGGATTTCTTGGAGATACAGTTAAAGTCGTTTAAAGACTTTCTGCAATTAGATACCCCCCCTGAATTGAGAAAGAACGACGGTTTATATAAGGTCTTCTCAGAAAATTTTCCAATAGCTGATACTCGTAATAATTTTGTACTGGAATTTTTGGACTATTATATAGATCCGCCACGTTATACAATCGAAGAATGTCTGGAGCGTGGATTAACGTATAGTGTTCCTTTAAAGGCAAAACTTAAGCTCTATTGTACGGACCCGGATCATGAAGATTTTGATACGGTAATTCAGGATGTCTTTTTAGGACCTATCCCTTATATGACAGCTAACGGGACCTTCATAATAAATGGAGCGGAACGTGTAGTTGTTTCTCAGTTGCATCGTTCACCAGGTGTGTTTTTTGGATCTAGCATACATGCGAATGGAACTCAACTTTATTCTGCACGTATTATTCCTTTTAAAGGATCGTGGATAGAGTTTGCGACAGACATCAATAATGTTATGTATGCTTACATTGACCGTAAAAAGAAATTGCCGGTTACAACCTTGTTGCGCGCGATAGGTTTTGAAAACGACAAGGATATTCTGGAAATTTTTAATTTGGCGGAAGAGGTTAAAGCTACGCGGAATAATCTAAAGAAGTACGTAGGTCAGAAGTTGGCTGCTCGTGTGCTAAAAAGTTGGGTTGAAGACTTTGTAGACGAAGATACGGGTGAAGTCGTTTCTATTGAGCGTAATGAAGTTATATTGGATCGTGAGACAGTATTGGATGAAGATAGTATTGAACAAATTATGAATAGTGGAGTTCCGGGAATTCTGATTCATAAAGAAGATACAAATACATCCGATTTTTCTATTATCTTTAATACGCTACAAAAAGATCCTAGTAATTCTGAAAAAGAAGCTGTATTATATATTTATCGGCAGTTACGTAATGCCGATCCTGCTGATGATACAAGTGCTCGTGAAGTTATTAATAATTTATTCTTCTCTGAAAAGCGTTATGATTTAGGAGAGGTGGGTCGTTATCGAATTAATCATAAGTTGAATCTGGATACGGCTTCGGATATTCGTGTTTTGACCAAAGAAGACATTATTGAAATTATTAAATACCTGATAGAGCTGATTAATTCAAAGGCTGCTGTTGATGATATTGATCATTTGAGTAATCGTCGTGTTCGTACGGTGGGTGAGCAACTGAGTAATCAGTTTGCTATTGGTTTGGCCCGTATGAGTCGTACAATTCGTGAAAGAATGAATGTTCGCGACAATGAGGTCTTTACTCCGACAGATTTGATTAATGCCAAAACAATATCTTCGGTTATTAATTCTTTCTTTGGAACGAATGCGTTGTCTCAGTTTATGGATCAGACAAATCCTTTGGCAGAGGTAACACATAAACGTCGTTTGTCCGCATTGGGCCCTGGCGGTCTGTCTCGTGAACGTGCCGGTTTTGAGGTTCGTGACGTACATTATACTCATTATGGACGCTTATGTCCTATTGAATCTCCCGAAGGTCCTAATATTGGTTTGATTTCTTCACTGTGTGTTTTTGCGAAAATAAATGATTTAGGATTTATAGAAACTCCTTATCGTAAAGTGAAGGATGGCCGAGTAGATTTATCAGATAATGGTATTGTTTATTTGACGGCAGAGGCTGAAGAGAATAAGATTATAGGTCAAGGTAATGCTCCGTTAAATGACGATGGTACATTTATACGCAAAAAAGTAAAATGTCGTCAAGATGATGATTATCCTGTGGTGCCTCCTTCGGAAGTAGACTTGATGGATGTGGCTCCTCAGCAGATTGCTTCCATTGCGGCTTCTTTGATTCCTTTCTTGGAGCATGATGATGCCCACCGTGCATTGATGGGCTCCAACATGATGCGTCAGGCTGTACCTTTGTTGCGGTGTGAGTCTCCTATTGTTGGAACGGGTATAGAGAAACAGGTTTGCGAAGATTCTCGTACCATGATTACAGCCGAAGGAGATGGTGTTATTGAATATGTAGATGCTACAACAATTCGAATATTGTACGATCGTACAGAAGAAGAAGAGTTTGTAAGTTTTGAACCTGCTTTAAAAGAATATCGAATTCCCAAATTCCGCCGTACCAATCAGAATATGACTATTGATTTGCGTCCTATTTGTGATAAAGGGCAGCGGGTAAAAGCCGGGGATATATTGACGGAAGGTTATTCCACACAGAAAGGAGAACTTGCATTGGGTAAGAATCTTCTTGTGGCTTATATGCCTTGGAAAGGATATAACTATGAGGATGCTATCGTTCTGAATGAACGGGTTGTTCGTGAGGATATACTTACATCCATTCATGTCGAGGAATTCTCTTTGGAAGTTCGTGAAACCAAGCGTGGCGTAGAGGAGTTGACATCAGATATTCCGAATGTCAGTGAAGAGGCAACCAAAGATCTGGATGAGAATGGCATTGTACGGGTAGGTGCCAATATTCTGCCCGGTGATATTCTTATTGGTAAGATCACTCCGAAAGGAGAAAGTGATCCGTCTCCGGAAGAGAAGTTGTTACGTGCCATTTTCGGTGATAAAGCCGGTGATGTTAAGGATGCATCTTTAAAAGCTTCACCTTCGTTAAGCGGTGTGATTATAGATAAGAAATTATTCTCTCGTGCCATCAAGACCCGTGCAGCTAAAGCGGCTGATAAACTTATTTTGCCGAAGATAGATGAGGAATTCAACGCCAAGGTTGAAGATTTGCGTGCGATTTTGATTGATAAGTTGCTGGAATTAACCAAAGATCTGGTATCTCAAGGTGTAAAGGACTATATGGGTACGGATCTGATAGCTAAGGGGGCTAAGTTTACAGCTTCTGCTTTGGATACGTTGGATTATACGGCTATTCAGATTAGTGAGTGGACAACGGATGAACATACCAATGAGCTGATTGCAAAACTGATTATCAACTTCTTGAAAAAGTATAAGTTACTGGATGCTGAACTTAAGCGTAAGAAGTTTGCTATTACAATCGGTGATGAACTTCCTTCCGGTATTATTCAGATGGCAAAGGTATACGTAGCAAAGAAACGCAAGATCGGTGTGGGAGACAAGATGGCTGGTCGTCACGGAAACAAGGGTATTGTATCCAAGATTGTACGTCAGGAGGATATGCCGTTCTTAGCGGACGGAACTCCGGTTGATATTGTGCTGAATCCGTTGGGTGTGCCTTCTCGTATGAATATCGGACAGATTTTCGAAACTGTATTGGGAGCTGCCGGTAAACAATTGGGAGTGAAATTCGCTACGCCTATTTTTGACGGTGCTTCATTAGAGGATTTGTGTGAATGGACCGACAAGGCCGGATTGCCACGTTATTGTTCTACACAATTGTACGATGGTGCAACAGGTGAGAAATTCGACCAGTTGGCAACGGTTGGTATTGCGTATATGTTGAAGTTGGGGCACATGGTGGAAGACAAGATGCATGCTCGTTCCATCGGTCCTTACTCACTGATTACACAACAGCCATTGGGAGGTAAGGCCCAATTCGGTGGTCAGCGTTTCGGAGAGATGGAAGTCTGGGCAATTGAGGCCTTCGGGGCTTCTCATGTGCTGCAAGAGATTTTGACGATTAAGTCGGACGATGTGGTTGGACGTTCCAAGGCCTATGAAGCAATTGTGAAAGGTGAACCGATGCCAACACCTGGAATCCCTGAATCTCTTAATGTATTGTTACATGAGTTGAGAGGTTTGGGCTTGAGTGTAACCCTTGATTAATAGGAAAGAACTCTTTAATGTATAATTAAGAATATGGCTTTTAGAAAAGAATCTAAGATAAAAAGTAATTTTACGAAAATTACGATTGGACTGGCCTCACCCGAGGAAATCCTGGAGAGTTCGTACGGCGAAGTCTTAAAACCTGAAACCATCAATTACCGTACCTATAAACCGGAGCGCGACGGTTTGTTTTGTGAACGTATCTTCGGCCCTACAAAAGACTATGAATGCCATTGTGGGAAATATAAACGTATTCGCTATAAGGGCATCGTATGTGATCGTTGCGGTGTAGAAGTAACGGAGAAGAAAGTAAGACGCGAACGTTCAGGACATATTCAGTTGGTTGTACCTGTGGCCCATATTTGGTATTTCCGTTCTTTGCCGAATAAGATCGGTTATCTGTTGGGATTACCGACCAAGAAGCTTGATTCAATTATTTATTACGAGCGCTATGTCGTGATTCAGCCCGGTGTGTTGGCAGAGGAAGGAGTACAGGAGTATGACTTACTGACAGAAGACGAATACCTCGACAAACTGGAAACATTGCCTAAAGACAATCAATATCTGGAAGATACAGATCCCAACAAATTTATTGCTAAAATGGGAGCTGAGGCTATCTATGACTTGCTGCTTCGTTTGGATTTGGATAAATTGTCTTATGAATTGCGTGATCGTGCCGGTTCCGATACGGCACAACAACGTAAGAATGAGGCGTTGAAGCGTTTGCAGGTTGTAGAATCATTCAGAGCAAGTCGGGGACGTAACAAGCCTGAGTGGATGATTATGAAGATCCTTCCGGTTATTCCTCCAGAACTTCGTCCGCTTGTACCTTTGGATGGCGGTCGTTTCGCAACTTCTGATATCAATGACCTTTATCGTCGTGTTATCATTCGTAATAATCGTTTGAAGCGTTTGATCGAGATCAAAGCGCCAGAAGTTATTTTACGTAATGAAAAACGTATGTTGCAGGAAGCTGTCGACAGTTTGTTTGACAACTCCCGTAAGAGCAGTGCTGTTAAGACTGATGCCAATCGTCCTTTGCAGTCTCTTTCTGATAAATTGAAAGGAAAACAAGGCCGTTTCCGTCAGAATTTGTTGGGTAAACGTGTGGACTATTCCGCTCGTTCGGTTATCGTTGTAGGTCCTGAGCTCAAGATGGGTGAGTGTGGTTTACCGAAATTGATGGCAGCTGAGCTTTACAAACCGTTTATTATCCGCAAGTTGATAGAACGCGGAATTGTGAAGACTGTTAAATCGGCCAAGAAGATCGTTGATCGTAAAGAACCGGTGATATGGGATATTCTGGAGTATGTCATGAAAGGGCATCCCGTATTGCTTAACCGTGCTCCGACTTTGCACCGTTTGGGTATCCAGGCCTTTCAGCCTAAGATGATAGAAGGCAAGGCCATTCAGTTGCATCCGTTGGCTTGTACGGCTTTCAATGCCGACTTCGACGGTGACCAGATGGCGGTACACTTGCCTTTGAGCAACGAAGCAATTCTGGAGGCACAGTTGTTGATGTTACAGTCTCATAACATTCTGAATCCCGCCAATGGAGCACCTATTACAGTGCCTTCGCAGGATATGGTGTTGGGATTGTATTACATTACGAAGTTGCGTCCGGGGGCTTTGGGCGAAGGCCTTACTTTCTACGGCCCCGAAGAGGCTATCATTGCTTATAATGAAAAGCGGGTTGATATACACGCTCCGATCAAGGTCGTGGTTGATGACTTGAATGAAGAAGGCCAGATTGTCAAGAAAATGGTGGAGACGTCTGTTGGTCGTGTCATCGTCAATGAAATCATACCGGTAGAAGTCGGGTTCTTTAATGATATTATCTCTAAGAAAACGTTACGCGGTATCATTAGCGATGTAATCAAGTCTGTAGGTGTTGCTTGTGCCTGTGAATTCCTTGACGGTATCAAGAACTTAGGTTATAAGATGGCCTATGACGGCGGTTTGTCGTTCAACTTGGGAGATATTATTATTCCGAAAGAAAAAGAGGAGCTGGTACGTAAAGGTAATGAAGAGATAGAGCGGATTACCAATGATTACGGTATGGGTTTCATTACTGACAACGAGCGATACAATCAGGTTATCGACACTTGGACGCACGTTAATAATAACCTGTCGGATGTGTTGATGAAGACCATGCGCGAAGCCGACCAAGGTTTCAATGCCGTATATATGATGTTGGATTCCGGTGCCCGTGGATCGGCCGGTCAGATCAGTCAGCTTTCCGGTATGCGTGGTTTGATGGCCAAACCGCAAAAGGCCGGAGCGGAAGGTGCTCAGATTATTGAGAACCCGATTCTTTCCAACTTTAAGGAGGGTATGAGTGTATTGGAATATTTCATTTCCACTCACGGTGCCCGTAAAGGTTTGGCCGACACGGCTTTGAAAACAGCTGATGCCGGATATTTGACTCGTCGTCTGGTAGACGTTTCTCACGATGTGATTATCAACGAAGAAGATTGCGGTACATTGCGCGGATTGGTATGCACGGCTTTGAAAAACGGTGATGAGGTGATTTCTTCGCTTTACGAGCGTATCTTGGGACGTGTTTCGGTGCATGATATAATTAACCCCACTACCGGTAAACTGATTGTGGCTGCCGGAGAGGAGATTACTGAAGATTCGGCCAAAGAGATAGAGAATTCTCCGATTGAAAGTGTTGAGATTCGTTCGGTGCTGACTTGCGAAAGCAAGAAAGGTGTCTGCATGAAATGTTATGGCCGTAACCTGGCAACCAGTCGGATGGTGCAGAAGGGTGAGGCTGTCGGTGTGATTGCCGCTCAGTCTATTGGTGAACCCGGTACACAGTTGACTTTGCGTACTTTCCACGCCGGTGGTGTGGCCTCTAATGCAGCTGCCAATGCGACGATTCTTGCCAAGTACGACTCGAAAGTTGAATTTGAGGAATTACGTACGGTAGATATTACCGATGAGACCGGTGTTGCCGCTAAAATGGTGGTAGGTCGTTTGGCCGAAGTACGTTTTGTTGATGTAAATACGGGCATCGTGTTATTGTCTCAGAATGTTCCTTACGGTTCGACCTTATATGTAAATGAAGGCGACGTAGTGGAAAAAGGCAAGGTTATAGCCAAGTGGGATCCTTTCAATGCCGTTATTGTAACGGAGACGCCGGGTAAAATCGTGTTCGAGGATGTGGAAGAAGGTATGACATATCGTGTAGAATCCGATGAAACAACCGGTTTGCGTGAGTTGATTATTATTGAATCGAAAGATAAGACGAAAGTTCCTTCCGCTCATATCCTGGACGGTAACGGTGAACTTATCCGTACGTATAACTTCCCTATCGGCGGTCACTTGGTGGTGGAAGACGGGCAGATGGTCAAAGCCGGCGATGTGTTGGTTAAGATTCCGCGTGCTGTGGGCAAGGCGGGCGACATCACCGGAGGTCTTCCTCGTGTGACGGAGTTGTTCGAAGCACGAAATCCGTCGAACCCGGCAGTCGTTTCCGAAATCGACGGTGAAATCACGATGGGAAAACTCAAACGAGGAAACCGTGAGATTATCGTTACTTCCAAAGTAGGGGATGTACGCAAGTATCTGGTGCCGTTGGCCAAACAGATTCTGGTGCAGGAAAACGACTATGTTCGTGCCGGTACTCCTTTGTCGGATGGCGCTATTACTCCGGCTGACATTCTGGCTATCAAAGGTCCCACGGCCGTACAGGAATATATCGTTAACGAGATACAGGATGTGTATCGTTTGCAAGGTGTGAAAATCAATGATAAGCACTTTGAGGTGATTGTCCGTCAGATGATGCGTAAGGTACAGATTGACGAGCCGGGCGATACCCGCTTCCTGGAACAGCAGATTGTGGACAAACTTGATTTTGCTGAGGAGAACGACCGTATCTGGGGTAAGAAAGTGGTGGTGGACGCCGGTGATTCCGAGGTTATGCAGCCCGGTATGATCGTTACGGCCCGTAAATTGCGTGATGAGAATTCCACTTTGAAACGTAAGGACTTGAAGTTGGTTCAGGTGAGAGATGCCGTTCCTGCTACATCCACTCAGATTCTGCAAGGTATTACCCGTGCGGCTCTTCAGACATCCAGCTTTATGTCGGCTGCCTCGTTCCAGGAGACGACAAAAGTACTTAACGAAGCAGCCATCAACGGCAAGTCCGATAAGTTGGAAGGAATGAAGGAGAACGTTATTTGCGGACATCTGATTCCGGCCGGTACGGGGTTGCGTGAGTTTGAGAAAATCGTGGTAGGCAGCCGTGAAGATTATGACCGTGTGCTGGCTAACCGCAAGTCCATTCTGGATCTGTCGGATGTGGAATAAGAGAAGAACGACGCTTGCCGGTCATCCGTTCCGTCTTTAGGAAGGAAGTCTGGATGCCGTCCGAAGTGAATGTTCTGATGATATGCAAAATCCCGGAAAGTGCTGAACACCTTTCCGGGATTTTTTCTTTAATCTATTTTCCGGTGATGAGGACTTACTTTTATAGTGTTCTTTTTGGACGGAGAAATGTTCGTTTTGTCTAGTATTTAAAACTCTTTAGCGAAACTATTTGTGAAAGTGAAATATTTTTGCGAATATTGTATGATATTTAGCCGATGCAGGCCGGGGTACGTCTCAGTATGTCGGCTGTGTTAGTTTATATATCAGTGTAAATAAAGGCATTTCTGTAATTAAAGATACATTAAGTAGAAAAATGGAAAAAACGAATGTAAAACCCGCAACCGGTAAGCTCGGTGTCCTTTGTGTGGGATTGGGTGCTGTTACAACAACTTTTATGACGGGTGTCCTGATGGCTCGTAAAGGCTTGGCAAAGCCTGTTGGTTCGATGACGCAATACGACAAGATGCGCGTAGGTAAAGGAGCGGATAAGCAGTATAAGCATTACGGCGAGATTGTGCCGTTGGCCGATCTGAAAGACCTGGTGTTCGGAGCGTGGGACGTATATCCGGCCAATGCTTATGAGGCAGCTGTTCATGCCGAAGTGTTGAAGGAAAAGGATATTGAGCCGGTAAAAGACGAACTTGTGCAGATTGTGCCTATGGCCGCTGCTTTCGATCACAACTACGCCAGCCGTCTGGACGGTGACAATGTGAAAAAATGTACTTCCCGTTGGGATATGATGGAACAGTTGCGAGAGGATATTCGTACGTTCAAGGCTGCGAACCATTGCGATCGTGTAGTGGTTATCTGGGCGGCTTCGACCGAGATCTATGTGCCGGTAGAGGAAAGCATTCACGGCTCTCTTGAAGCATTGGAACAGGCTATGAAGGCTGACGATACCCAGCATATCGCTCCCTCCATGTGCTATGCCTATGCAGCCTTGATGGAAGGCGCTCCATTTATTATGGGTGCTCCCAATACCACTGTTGACATTCCTGCTATGTGGGAGTTGGCCGAAAAGACAAAAATGCCGATAGCCGGTAAGGACTTCAAGACCGGCCAGACGTTGGTTAAGTCTGGTTTTGCTCCGATTATCGGAACCCGTTGCCTCGGTTTGTCCGGCTGGTTCTCTACGAATATTCTGGGCAACCGCGACGGTCTGGTATTGGACGAGCCGGCAAATTTCCATACGAAAGAAGTCAGCAAACTGTCTACACTGGAGTCGATTCTGGTGCCGGAAGAACAGCCCGATCTGTATACCGATTACTACCACAAGGTACGTATCAACTACTATCCTCCGCGCAACGACAACAAGGAGGGATGGGATAACATTGATATTTTCGGATGGATGGGCTATCCCATGCAGATCAAGATCAATTTCCTGTGCCGCGACTCTATCTTGGCCGCTCCGTTGGTGTTGGATCTCGTGTTGCTGAGCGATTTGGCCGCTCGTGCCGGGCGCTACGGTACGCAGCGCTTCCTGAGCTTCTTCCTGAAGAGCCCGATGCATGATTATACCGAGAATGAGATACCGGTCAACCACCTGTTCCAGCAATATGTGATGCTGAAAAACGCTATCCGTGAGATGGGCGGTTACGAGGCAGACGAAGAAATCGATTAAAATCCGCTCTGTAAAAGCGGTAATATATAGGAGGCCACTCTCATTAGGGAGTGGCCTCTTTGTGTTCGTTATTGCAGATAATTTGTTCTTTATGTCTGTTTATAAGATACATTAAGTTTCTCTTTTTTACCAAATGAGAAATACGTCCTATTTTTGTAGGACGAAATGGAAAAAGAGAAAAGAACGATGAAATTTGCTGTCATTGCGGCGGGTGAAGGCTCGCGTTTGTCGCAGGAAGGTGTGTTGCTGCCTAAACCGTTGGTCACGCTGAACGGCGAGCCGATGGTAGACCGTTTGATACGGATATTCGATGCTAACGGGGCGGAGGAGATTGTCATTATAGTCAATACGCTGCATCCGCAGACCGAACGGTATATCCGTGCGCGCGCCGCGCGTCGCAAAGAAGGTGAGGCACCTATTCGTCTGGTGGTGAAAACTACCCCCAGCTCCATGCATAGTTTTTATGAGTTGAGCACGTGGCTGGAAGATTCTCCTTTCTGTCTGACCACGGTGGACACCGTGTTTCGGGAAAAAGATTTCTCTGCCTATATTCGGGCTTTCATGCAGTCGGACTGCGACGGTATGATGGCCGTGACCGATTTTATCGACGACGAGAAACCTCTGTATGTGGGGACGGACGAACAGCTGAGGATTACCGGTTTTTACGATACGCCGGAAAATTGTCGCTATATTTCGGGAGGCATTTATTGTCTGACGCCGCCGGCCATTGCCACATTGCGCCGGTGTATGGCCGAGGGCCAAAGCCGTATGCGTAATTTCCAGCGCGGACTGGTGGCCGATGGGCTCCGGTTGCAGGCTTATGTGTTCTCGAAGATTTTGGATGTGGACCATGCTACGGATATTGCCAAAGCCGAGAGTTTCTTGAATGATGTCGACTGACAATGTTTAATTAGATGGGTGTAAGGTGAAAAGATTGTTTGTTTTTGTATGCGCAGCCTTGTTCATAAACATTCTTCAGGCTGTGGGGCAAGTTGTTACGGGGCGTGTGACTGATGATGCGACCGGTGAGCCGTTGCCCGGTGTGCATGTCTATTATGAGGAAGACCGGTCGTCGGGAACCACTACCGATCTTTCCGGAAAATATTCCATTGCTTTTCGTGAAGGGAAACTGGTGTTTTCCATCATGGGCTTCGAGACCTTTACGGTGGAGGCTTCGGCAGGCCAGACCTTGAATGTCCGTCTGAAAGAGGCTGCCAAAGCTCTGACTGAGGTGGAAATCAAGAAGAAGAAAGAAAAATACAGCCGTAAGAGCAACCCGGCGGTGGAGATGATGCGTAAGGTGATTGCCGCCAAGAAGAAGAGCGATTTGCGCCGGCACGACTATTTGAGCTACAGTAAGTATCAGAAGCTGACGCTGGCCATGAACGAAGTGACGGACAAGGTGTTTCAGGAAGATAAGTTCAAGCGCATGCCTTTTTTGAAAGATCATGTGGAGACATATCCGGAAACGGGGAAACTCATTCTGCCGTTGACGGTGGAAGAAACCGTCAGCCGGCAGATCTACCGGAAATCACCGCATTCGGAGAAAACCATCATTCAGGGTTCCCGAAACGAGGGATTGAACGAGCTGTTTAACACGGGTGATATTCTGACCAGTATGGTGAAGGATTGTTTCACCGATGTGGATATTTATGAAGACGAGGTTCGCCTGCTTCAATATCCGTTTATCAGCCCCATCTCTACAAAGTCGGCCATCCGTTTTTACCGTTATTTTATTGTCGATACGGTGTTTGTAGATAAAGACAAATGTTTTCAGTTGGATTTCACACCAAACAATCCGCAGGATTTCGGTTTTTCCGGTACCCTCTATATCATGGCCGACTCCACCTGGCGTGTCAAGCGGGCCGAACTGGGCATTCCCCATCGTTCGGATGTGAATTTTGTGGAACAGATGACCATCATTCAGGAGTTCCGGCCTCTTCCTTCGGGCGAGCAGGTACTGATCAACGACAAGATGGTGGTGCAGCTGATGCTGGCCAAGTTCCTTCAGAAGTTCCAGGTGGAACGCCTCACGCGCTACGCGGACTTCGCTTTCAATCAGATTCCCGACCGTGCTTTCAAGATCAAGGGCGAGACCTATACCGATCCCGGTGCCATGATGCGGGATGAGGCCTACTGGGAGGAGCACCGTCCCGAGAAGCTGTCGCGTTCCGAAGGTTCGATGAACGCCTTTGTCAAGAAGCTTGAAAGCATCAAAGGCTTCAATTTCGTACTTTTTGTGGCAAAGGCCTTTATTGAGAACTTCGTAGAGACAACAGCCGATCCGCACAAACCCAGCAAGGTGGACATCGGACCGGTGAATACCGTCATATCCCAGAATTTTGTAGAAGGCCTGCGTCTGCGGGCCAGTGCCCAGACCACAGCCAACCTTAGCCCGCACTGGTTTGCAAAAGGCTACGTGGCCCACGGTTTCAGGGACCACAAATGGAAAGGGATGGGTGAGGTTACCTATTCTTTCAATAAGAAGGATTATCTGCCCCGTGAGTTCCCCGTCAACAATCTGAGTGTGTCGTATGCCAACGATGTGATGTCGCCCAGCGACCGCTTTGTGCCTACCGACAAGGACAATGTGTTCATATCCTATAAATGGACGGATGTGGAGCACATGGCCTATTACGAGCGCTATCATCTGCTTTACGACCGGGAGTGGGAGAACGGCTTACGCTTGAATCTGGCTTTCCGGCACGAGAAGAACACACCGGCTGGTGCGCTGTTTTATCAGCCGCTGGACGGCAAAGGGCGTCCGTCGTCCGATCCGTTGAATCATAAACGGCATATCGCATATAGCGAAGCTACGGTAGGCGTGAAATTCCAGCCCGGAGCCACGTATGTGAACACCAAGCAGCGGCGTCTGCCCACCAACCTCGATTCGCCCGTGTATTCCTTGAGCCATACCGTAGGCGTGAAAGGCGTTTTGGGAGGCGAATACGACTATAACTTCACGGAGGCCGGCATCTACAAGCGTTTCTGGATGAATTCGTGGGGAAAGATCGACTGTATGCTTAAAGGAGGCGTGCAGTGGAACAAGGTGCCTTATCCGCTGCTGATCATGCCGGCGGCCAACCTCTCCTATATTATGGAGGACTATACGTTCAATCTGATCGACAACATGGAGTTTCTCAACGACCGTTATGCCTCGCTCATGGTATCGTGGGACATGAACGGCAAGATCCTGAACCGCATCCCGCTGATCCGTAGATTGAAATGGAGGGAATACATCGGCTGTAACGTATTGTGGGGTACGCTCACGGACAAGAACAACCCCTTCCTGGAGCGTAATGCCGCCGACAGCCGCCTGTTTTACTTCCCGGGTACGTTCGGGCGGGACGGTATGTTTGATTATAATTCAGGGGTAATGGACAGCAAGAAGCCCTACGTAGAAGTGGTGGCCGGTGTGCACAACATCTTCAAACTGCTGCATGTGGAATATGTGCGCCGGCTCAACTATATCAAGCCGGGCATGCAGAAATGGGGTGTCCGCTTTATGCTTCGGGTAACATTCTAAGCAGCTGGTCAAGACGGGTGATGACGGCGTCGGGCACGCTCTCGTCTTCCGCCTTTTCGGTCCAGCCCTCTCCTTTGAGCCATACGGTGCGGCAACCGGCAGCGCGGGCCGGCAATACGTCCTTGTCGTACGAATCGCCCACTACGAGTGTCTCACCGGCCTTGAATCCGGTGGCTTCCACCCCCAGACGGTATATGGCCGGATCGGGTTTGCGCACACCCACCACGGCCGATTCTATCACGCGTCCGAAACAATGATCCAGTCCGAAGTCGCGCAGGATGGTTTCGATGTTGCCGTAAAAGTTCGACACCAGTACCAGCGGATAGCGTTTCATCAGCCGTTCCAGTGTCTGTCGGCTTTCCGTCACGGTGCGTCGGGCATAAGCGTAGCAGTAATCGGCTGTTTTTCCGGCCTTTTCCTGCCGTTCCCGTTCGTCAGCCTGCCAGCGTCCCGTCTCTACGAGCTGCCGCGTCTCTATATCTACCTTCTTTTGCAGCAACACACGGAAATCATCTTCCGACCGGATGATGGGACAGCGGGCCAGCGTGCGTTCCCCGTGGACGTAGGCTTCGCGGAAGTCCTCTTCGCTCACCGGTATGCCGGCGGCCCGGAAGCCTTCCCATAACACTTTGGCCCAGTGGCGTGCGTTCGTGTCGAGGGTGCCGCCGTAGTCGAATATCAAGGCCTTTATGTTGGTAAAATCAGTGTTTGTATTCATTCAGTCTTTCCGTTAATGTCCGGCATAATTTCTCGTGGCTGCGGCGCATGTACAGGAACAGCGCATTCATCACCGTAATCTCGAATACGAAATAGATCCACGGCTGACCGATCAGCAGGCAGATGTATAATGTGATGGCCCGTGTATTGAAAGTCAGGATGTTGGTATATTTCATCAGTGGCAGACTGCCTCGTCGGAAATCGGCCCGCAGGGGTTCCGGCAGTTCGTCGCCGAACAGATGTTTTATCTTGCGTTTCAGCGTCTGGAAGGCCGGGGTCATCTGTTCCTGCGAGCGGGTATAGTTGCCGTAGGAGTACAGGAAGATTTTCCAGGCCGGATTCCCTTTCCACGGAGTGGCGTTGAAGTCTTCGCGCACCTTGCGGTAGCTGTCCAGTTCGCTGCCCGCTTTCCCTTTGATGAAATACAGATGCACGTTGCGGTAGTAATCGGCCAGCTGGCATTGCTTCACGTGGCATACCAGCCCTGAAAAGGAGGCCAGAATCCATATCCATATTCCCCATTCGGGCGTCAGGCGCAGGCAGATGAAGAAGTAAATGGAGAAGAACCACACATCGCCGGCAAATCCGTCGAGGATGCGCCCCCAAAGCGTTTTCTTACCCGTCATCCGGGCCAGCTGTCCGTCGGCGCTGTCGTAAAAATTGGCCCACATCAGCAACGCGATGCCGATGAGCGTGTGCGTCAGATCGGGATAATAGAACATCACGCCGGCGGCGGCTCCCAATACGATGGAAAACAGGGTTACCACATTGGGATGCACGTTGAAACGATTGAAGAAGTTGGCCCACATCAGCCCGATCGGTCGGGTGAAGTGTATGTCGAGCCATTCCTCCGTATCTTGCGATTTGAAAGTGGATTGCAGTTTGTTGTCTGTTGCCATATTGTATGTTTTTTTAGCGTTTGTCCGTTGGTTTTGCAGGCTTTTCCACGCAGGCTGCTATGGCCCGTGCGGCCTCTTTGCGACAGACCGAGAAACTGGGCCAGTCGTTGAAGTCGATCAGGAAAAAGCGTCCGTCGGGCTGTACCACGGCGTCGCCTCCGTAAACGGTGATTCCAGCAGCGGTGGCCAGTTGGTCGGCCTTTTGCTTCAGTTCCTGCACGTTGAAGGCGAATCCTTGTGCCCGTCCGTTGATGTTTTCGGTACCGAATTTGCTGAACCCGCCGTTGCGGGTAGGGTAGGAGTGGTGAAAAAATGCCGTGCCGGCCACGCTGTAGAATTTAATCAGGTCGCCGGGGATGTGCTGTTCCAGAATGTAATGGGCGATGCCTTGTTCGCGTACGGTCTGCATGGTCTCGTCCCATTGGCTGCTGTCGGCAACGAAACGCACGTCGCCCGCCTGTTGCGTGGTGCGGTCGTCGCGTTTCATCCAGAACGGGAATGCAAACGGCGGCTCTTCTATCGGTCGGTCAGCCGTCGCATAGTCCGGCACGGGAATTCCCTTTTCGCGGCACAGGGTCAACAGGGCGCGGCGGTTTAGCTGAAGCCGTCCCCGGGCGCTGTTCTGCACGGGCGTACCGCTTCGTTCGGCTTCGGCTTCGAGGAGCAATGCGGCGGCGCTGCGGCTCATGGAGAAGATGCGGTCGAAAGGCGCCGCCAAGGTTTCGGCGGTGAGTTCTCTTTCGTCGATAAGCAACACTTCATGTTCGCCCGAAAGCTCCAATTGCTCTTTTACGGTCGTCAAAATGGCGGCGTCCCTGTCCACCGAATTTGGCGAAAACTGTGGGGCGCGTCCCACACCCAATATTTTCATTCTGTTGTTGTGTATTTACCAAGCAAAGGTACGGAAAAAAAAACAAACGGGAAAATATTTTTTACCGTCCCTGTTGGCTTTGTCCGTTGCCGTCCGTCGGCGTTTTTCTTCGCCGGAACGCCCGTCAAACCGCCCCGAGAATGTTGTGAAACCGTCCGTCCGTTCGCGTCTTTGTTTTTACGCGATTCCTGCGGCGTGATTTGCGGTGTAGCTGTTTGGTGTATAGGGAAATAGGACGATATTTCGACGCCTCCCGCAGCGCCCGTCTGTACGCGCTCGGCTTGTGTGGTGCGCACCGCGACGGGCGGCGGCGTCCTCCGGCGGGCCGACTGAGAGGTAAGGTCCGTGTGGGGAGGCCTGTCGGTGGTTGTCGTCCTCTGGTTCCGATTCCTTTACACGCGCGGATGCTATTCCGTTCGATCCTCATCGCTGTATGCCTTTTTGAGGCCCTCACGCCGTTGTGGTGCTCGCCGCGTTGTTGCGTTCCGCTCGTCCCGTTTTGTCGGGATGCGCATGCTGCTCTCTTGGGGTGCGCACTCCGATGAGGCTGTGGCGCTCGCCACGATAAGCTTTTCCCGCCGTCGGTCGTTCCGTCGCCCTTTACCGCTCCGTAAAATGATTTTATAAAAGCCCCGCCGCGTCCGGTAAGCCGGGCCTTTCCGGCCCGCTTCCCGATGAGGCCTGTTGCGGGGGCTTAAAGGGGTGTGTGGTGGGCGAAAAAGGGGGTGAATGGGGTTAAGCGATGGAGATTCCGGGCGGTAGAAAATTGCGGATTTGTCAGGAAATATTTAAGTTGTTGGGGTGGGATTGTTCGGTGTGGGGGTATTAGGAATAATCTTATAGTGCGGGTGATATTTCTCTTCGTATTCTTCACAATTTGTGGTCATGTTTTTCCTGTAATATTTGCAGGTTCTCGCTTCTATGATTTTAGGGTGTTGTGGTGTCCCAAACTTCTTGTATAGTGCGCATATTGGACTTGTGGCTCCATCATGTACTCGATACTTGCACAATATGCAGCTTTTCACTTGGATTCCTTTCTGAAGGGCTTTTTGAGCACACCAAGTCCAATCTTGGTTTTCTTCAGAAACTAAAAGAAAAGGATCTGTAGAGAAATACGGTAATTGAGTAAGTTTGCAGCATTTAGGGCGATCAACGCGGAAGTCGTGGTTGGAATCGACCCGATAAACATATAAGAGACATTGTTGAGGTTCCTCTGGTTCTCCTTTTTCTGTATTCTGGAAATTGTAGAATTGGACTCGCTTATCCTCTTTAACGGAATCCCCGATAAACCCGGAAGTTTCCTGTATGAAGGATGTTTTTGTGATTTGATCAATATCCTCTTCCGACTGGATATGAATCTCAATAATCCTTATTCCCGAATTTCGTTTCTTGGTTTCGCAAGGATGCGTAACGCAGATTTCAATGAGAACGGGCTCGCGTTTTGCTTCTTGGTCATGGAAGAGCATAAGGTCTGCTCTGTACCCCTTATGTTCCCGTTCTTCTTCGCAACAGTTGTAATATTTGCGCAGGTCAAATCTTTTTGTTATCGTCTTAATTCGGCAGGCTTCCTTGTCGAGTGGACATTTGGCGCTGCAATACACTTTGGTGTTATAGGCAATGTAAAAAGAGGGGGACGTGAGGAAATGCTCGCGAATCTTTGTTTTGGCTATTTGGTGCAGATAAGTTTCGTAGGAGCAGTTGCTGACATTGTTTTTGTGTGCAAAGTGCCAGCGGTTAATTTTTCCTTGGCGGGGAATCATTGCCGCCTTGCAATGAGGGCAGGCGTATTCTTCTCCACGTCGGGCTTTGCCGATATGAATGAGTTTCCCTTCCTTGTCCAAGGCATAGCCGTAGTCCTGTCTGTTCATTTTCTTTTGGAAATGTAAATGAGTTATCTGTGTACAAGGCTCGTTAATTTTGAATTCTCAACGTGGTTATAGATTAAGGTAACCAGTTGTAAACGGGGGAATGCCTTTGATTTAAGGCGTTCCCCGTTGCAGATTATCTCCTTCCTACTCTTTGGTAGGTCTCAAAGGCAAAAATCAGTGTCTTGTACCATTCTTCACGTGTCTTGTAATCTAATTTTATATTTACATCGACACTATTATATAATTTGTTTTGGCAGACTTCTATCTCGCAACCGTCCTCATTGGTTATAACGGATATTGGAAGTATAGGATTTTCTCCGATCCGTTCTTTCATGGTATTCCCAATAGATAAGGTGATAAAGTAGGGAACTAATGCAAAATCGGGTGTCGGACATTTATCAAAATCTTTATGGTCTTCCAATCTGGTGAACATGATTTGTGCATCCAGTCCCATTTCATTTAGAACATCCGGCACAACGTCGAAGAATTGGTATACGGCTTTCTGATTCATCTTTTCCTCTTCCGTTTCTTCATCTTCAATGATCAGGTCTTCATCTTTGGCAAGGTCTTCAAAGAAATTATGATTAAGGACTTGTGAAATTCTTTTTAGCAGGATAATGTCGATCTTACAGCGTTGAAAAATGTTATATACATTGTTTCTTTCACAGCAAATCATTTTTGCAAAATTTGTTATAGGAATGCTTTGTTTGCGAACTTCATGTTCTATAAGTTCTCCGATTGTTTTTTTATTTTTCATGGCTATAGTGATATTTTTGTTACGGCAACAAAGGTAGAGATTGTTACTTTAAAAAGCGCTAATTTACGTGTATCATTTTGTTGTACATTATTCGTCATAGAACTTAAGATCCTCTAAGTTAATCTTTTCGCTTGTGGATTCCTCGCCACACATTTGTTTGAAAAGTGATTCTACGATTTTGTACTCTTCGTCTTCTGTATTGTACAGAGCAAAGATTGAATTCAGGTCTTTGTCCATCAAGAACTTGACTTCTCCGAACATGGTCATTCCAGCATTGTTGTCGGCACGGTAGCGATGCCATACTTTAAAGCCGATAAACTGTTCTTCTTCATTCAACATTGTGTTCAGTTTCGCAGCAATTTTTTTAGCCTTTTCTTCTGCCCTGTTTTTCTTGACAATATATTCGTTATAACGTTCTTTGGCTTGATTCAGTTCTTCTCTGCTATCATTATTGGAGAAGATTCTCAACATGTCTTGGTGGTGTGCCACATTTCGTTTGGCGGATTTTGCGTAGTCGTCGTAATTGTTTATCTCTTTCGTCAATTTGTATAATTGCAATGTTTTGTCATAAAATTCGGGATCATCAAAAGGAGTAAAAGCACTATCGATCCGTGTTCCTGCGGGAGAGTAGGTTTCTGGATGGTATAATCCTCTTTCCATGCTTTCCTTTATTAATAAATTGACTTTCTCTTCCGGTGATTGCGTACAGGCAAATAAAAGGATAACGACAATAAATCCCAATAAAATCTTCTTCATGATAATGTGTTTTTACGAGGAAGGCGTGTAACCGTTCAGAACTTGTCTTATCTTTAGGTTACCGCCAAGTGACCTGCTACATAACAAGCGATGAACAGTTCACGCCTTATGACGTGAACTTTCAATCTACCTGTTCTCATGTAGCGAATATTGGCGGTATTCAAAGATAAGAGAACAAGAGCTAAAAGCTCAATATTCGAAAAAGTATATGTACGGGAGCGCTTTCCGTTGTTAATAATAAAAAAACTTGCTGTTGTGCAACTGATTTTTGTTTTTGATGAATGATATACAGCCTTGCGGCTGATATTTCCTTTTAGCGCTTCATTTGTTTTTCTCTATTTGTAACCTCCTTTTTTTAGTGTTGCTCTGTTATTTGATATATGTGTTACGGCATATTTTACCGCAAACAGCTTTTGTTTTATATATGTTTATATGAAACAAGGTTTGTGTATGTCATAGTTTAATTCTATCACTTATACATAACTGAACGCAAAAGTAATCTTTTTCAGCGAGATTCGGGTAGAGCAGATGAATAATGTAGGCTTTTCTGTACATTTTTCTCTTTTGAAAGCCTGCTCGTCCATACATAGCTTATTTATTGGTTAGGCCTGTCTGATTTCTTTAAGCGCGTGAGCCAGGGTTTGGATGTCTTCAGCGGTTGTAGCCCATGAGGTAACGAAACGTACCGTTGTGGTGGTCTCGCCTCGCGGCCCCCACAGTTCGAAAGATGCATGCTGGTGCAGCGGGTCCATATCGTCGTTGGGCAATGTGAAAAACTGCTGGTTGGTAGGGGACGCGATGAAGAGCGGGTAGCCGGTTTTTTGCATCAGTTGCCGAATCTGTATGGCAAAGTCCACGGTCCTTTGGGAAGCTCAACATCTAATGCGTAGTATTAGACAGAAAGCAGCTAAAGCCGGTGTAAAAATCTCCCAATCCAAGTGGGAAACGGCGACAATATCCTATTAAGGGTAGATGATTATTCCGGTCCATTGTTTTTTAACGATGGGCCGGAATCGTTTATTGATGTATATGTTGTTTTGAAGTGTATATATAGCCGGATTGTTGTTGTTTACCGGACTGAAGAATCTATTTAGGAACGCAATGTTTTACCGAACGGGTTCTTCAACCCTTGATATTAACACATGCTACGTCAGAGTGTTAAATATCTCCGTTTTTGATGGGCGCTTTGTGATTTCTCTCTTAGAAAGTTTGCAGAATCAAAGGTTATTTATACCTTTGCCGTACGAGAACCCGCCAAGCCTCTCAACGATGCTCAAATGTGCGGGTCGTTTTGTTTATACACGTATGGATTCAAAGATCCCATTTGTCAAGAGATACTCCACACCACATGAATTAGTACAGCTACTCAAAACAAGAGGCATGGAGATAACCGATGAAGAAAAGGCAGCGCATTATTTGTCTCACATCGGTTACTATCGGTTGTCTGCTTATATGTATCCATTGCTTTTGATTCCCAAAGAACAACATCTTTTCAAACAAGGAGTAGCTTTCAGCAAAGTAATGAGGCTGTATCGTTTTGACAAGAAGTTACGTTTGATGCTATTCAACGAAATTGAAAAGATAGAAGTGGCTGTACGTTGTGCTATAGTGAACTTTGGCACAGAAATGACAGGAAATCCTTTCTGGATGACGGATCCCGATAATTTTGCCAATTCTGCAAAGTTCACCCGTTCAATCCATCTGATAGAAGATGAACTGAACCACACGAAAGAGGATTTTATCAATCACTTCAAGGAAGTTTATACCAATCAATATCCTCCATCATGGATGCTGACAGAGGTATTGCCGTTTGGAGTTGTTACCAACGTCTATTCCAATATCAAAAGCAAGAAAATAAAGAAACGTATAGCCCAGTCGTTTGGGTTGCAAGTTGCTCCATTTGAATCTTGGCTTACCATTATCACGGTAACCAGAAACTCATGTTGTCATCATGCTCGCATTTGGAACAGGACATTCTCAATCCGTGCCACAATGCCAGTCAGAATGTCTCGCCCATGGTTATCTTTGCCAACAGACCCTTTGAAGGTGTACTTTGATATGTGCATCATCAAGTATTTTCTTGACATCATATCCCCAAACAATGATATGCTTGACAAGATGAAATCTCTTCTTACCGCTTTCCCCGAAATAGATAAAAAAGCCCTCGGCTTTACAGAGGGCTGGGAAGATGAACCATTGTGGCGATAATTTTACTGTTATAGCAGTTTTCGCTCGTCCATACATAGCTTATTTACTGGTCAGGCCTATCTGATTTCTTTAAGCGCGTGAGCCAGAGTTTGGATGTCCTCGGCGGTTGTAGCCCATGAGGTAACGAAACGTACCGGTGTGGAGGTCTTGCCTCGCGGACCCCACAGTTCGAAAGATACATGCTGGTGTAGCCGGTCCATATCGTCGTTGGGTAATGTGAAAAACTGCTGGTTGGTAGGGGACGCGATGAAGAGCGGGTAGCCGGCTTCTTGCATCAGTTGTCGGATCTGCATGGCAAAGTCCACGGCCCTTTGGGAAGCTCTGAAGTATAAATTGTCGGTAAACAACGTTTTGAATTGCAGGCCGAGCAGACGCCCTTTGGCCAGCAAGGCCCCGTGCTGTTTCACCAGCGACAGGAAACGGGGGATGAGGCGGGCGTTGGCCGACACGATGGCCTCGCCGAACAAGGCCCCTTGCTTGGTGCCGCCGATATAGAAAATATCGGCAAGGCGGGCGAGATCCTTAAGCGTGAGGTCGCAGGCCGGTGATGAAAGGCCGTAGCCGAGGCGTGCCCCGTCGATGTAGAGCGGGATGTGGTGGCGGTGGCACACGGTAGAGATCTCTTCCAGCTCGTGGCGGGTGTAGAGGGTGCCTAATTCGGTGGGGAAAGACAGGTAGACCATACCCGGCTCCACCATGTGGGGCCATGTGTCGTCCTTGAAAAATGTGGTTACGTAGCGGTCGATGTCTTCCGCCCGAATCTTTCCGTCGAGGGTGGGTAGGGTGAGAATCTTGTGTCCGGTTGCTTCAATGGCACCGGATTCGTGTACATTGATATGGGCCGTCTCGGCAGCCAGCACGCCTTGGCACTTGCCGAGCAAACCGTCGAGGACAAGCGCGTTGGCCTGTGTGCCGCCCACTACGAACTGTACCTGTCCGTCCGGTATGCCGCAAACTTCTAGCAGCAGGCGCTCCGCTTCCTTGCAATAATGGTCTTGTCCGTAGCCCGGGGTGTGTTCCAGGTTGGTGGCAGTCAGTGCATCTATGATCTCAGGCAAGGCCCCTGCCGTGTAGTCGGATTTGAAATAAGCCATAATAATGTTTTTGTGTTAGGCTCCGCGACAACCGTCAAGGCATCGCGGAGCTGATGAAAGAAATCGGTCGGTCATGTGACCGTCGGGTGGATAAATGCCGGCGGTATCCCGCTGTCAGTTGCTTCGGAAAGTGGAGGCGGGCAGTCCGGCCCCGTTGACCAAATTGGTACGGGTGAACGGTTGCCAGCCGTAGCGTACATAACGCGGGTGTTTCACTTTCGGGCTGCTCACCCGCACGCCGTCGGGAGTGATTTCGGCGGTGGCCGGTTCAAACAGTCCTTCGGTCTCTGCCACCTCGAATGTGCGCAGCGGTTGACCGTCGGCACTACGCAAGCCGTCGGCATAATCGAATGTCACATAGGCGGCCCCGTTGCGGAAAGTCGCTTCACGGAACAGCGGACCGGAGGGAACGACGTGTTTCCACCCGTAGGTATCGTGTAGCGCCCATCGTGCCAGCCGTTCGCCTACTTCCTGTTTACGGCGCGGGTGAACGTCGAGCGAATCGCCGATGTCCGACGATACGGCCATTCCCGTGTGCGGTATCGTTTGCATCATTCGTCGTTGACTGTCGCGGAACCAAGGCCATGAAGGCCGGTTCAGACTGGAAAGCTGTACGTAGTAGAACGGTAGTTCCGCGTTGTGCCAGTAGTGTCGCCAGCTCTGTACCAACAGAGGAAGCAGTTTTTCGTGAGCATCCTTGTTGTGCGCATTGGATTCTCCCTGATACCAGATGACACCGTTTATCGGAAAGCTGTCCAACGGCAGGATGCCCGTTTCGAACAGATAGCAAGGCTCGTAGGGATGGCGTTGCAGCGGTGTCTGGCTTTTTTTGATGTTTTGGGCTGCCCGTCCGCGTACCCAATCCTGGATAAAGTCGTTTTGCAGCCAGTTGCGCAGGATGGCCGGAAATTCATATTCCAGGGTGCGGCGGTCTATCCAGGCCTCGGTCGGAGAACCGCCTACGGCGTTGCAGATGAGTCCAATCGGTACGTTCAGACTGTCTTGCAGCATGCGACCGAAATAATAAGCCACCGCTGAGAAAGAAGCGGCGTCGGTGGAGGCGCAGGGCACCCATCCCGGTGTGTTGAAATAACGGCGATGGTTGACGGAGTCCAAGGCGTCGAGCGGCCATTCCGTGGCTTGGGTGGTCCAGCGTGCCTTCATGTCGAACAGACGTACTCCTGCCACTTCGCCGGAAGGTATGTCGCGCGGTCCGGTTATGGCTTGGCTTAATTTGAATTCCATATTCGACTGACCGGAGCAGAGCCATACTTCGCCGATCAGCACGTTCCGGCAGGTGATTTTGCGTTTGTCCGTTTTGACCGTCAGCTCGTAAGGGCCTCCAGCCGGTAGTGCCGGCAGTGTTACGCTCCATTGTCCGTGTTTGTTTGTGACGGTGCGGCTTTTGTGTCCGTTCAGGTTTACGTGTACGGTCTCGCCTGCATTGGCCGTGCCCCGGATAGGTATGGGACGGTTGCGTTGCAGCACCATATTGTCGGTATAGGTAATCGGTAGACGCAGGCCGCCGTAGTCGCCGGTGATGGCGCTGTAAACCGTCTGTGCCATAAGTCCGGCCCCTTCCTCGTTGGGATGGATGGCGTCCGGCAGCATTTGCGGGTTGGGGTATAGCGGTGCATGAAAGTCGATAAGATCGGCACCGCTTATCTGTGCGACGGTCTCGATGGCCTGCTGAATCTCTGCGTGCCAGTCGCGGGTGCCCGATTCGAACCGATGGTGTCGGTGGGACAGGGGGGTCATGCGTGCGATAATGAAGCGGCAACGTGGATTGACCGTTCGGAACGAGTCGATGAGCGCCAGGTAATTGCGTACAAATTCGTCGCGGTAGTTGGGCCAGGCGCGTGGGTCGGTGTCGTTTACTCCCAGGTGGATGACGGCAATATCGCCGGCAAACTGCATGGCTTGTCGGTATTCTTCCTGTTCGACAAAGGGGCGGAATGCCCGGTAGAGCAATGTGGCTCCGGGCTTTCCGAAACGCCCTACCTCGTAGGCGTCTCCCAGCAGCCGTTGTAACTGAGCCGGATAGGAGTCTTGCTCCGGCACCTTAACGCCGATGCCGTACGTAATGCTGTTGCCGATACAGGCTACTTTCACCGGTTTGCGTGCGGCGTTGACGTGCAGCCCGATAGTCAGGACAAGCAAGAACCATAGTTTTTTCATAAGCTTCGTTTTAGGGTTAATGTATCAGAGAGATTTCTGTTTCTGTCGAAGTTGGCGGCGCAATTCGTTGATTTTAGCATTCAGGGCGTCCACCTCTACTTGGTCGTATAGGCGGGCCCATTTGAAATGATGGGTGCCGTTGCTGTTCTTAAAACGGTAAGCAACTCCGACCGATAGTCCTATCTGAGACCGGTTTACGTTGAAATAGGGTTGGTAATCGGTGGAAGTACCTTTCATTTCGTAAGTAAGGGAAGGCTCCAGGAAGAGTTGCCAGGCCCGCTTGCAGCCGGGGTTATAGGTGAATTGCAGGGCAAAACGCGATGCCAGATTGTTGGTTGTCCGGTAATCTGTCGGGTGTTTCTCAAAACTATGTTGCCAGCCCAGTCCGGCTGTAGCTATGATTTCGAAGATGTCCGGTCGGCCGTTGTAGCCGCAAATCAGATGGTTCAGATTGATGTGATGATTGAGCAAAAGAAAGGATTGTTTTACGGCTAGTCCGTTTTCGGTGCCGTCGGGACCGTCGTCGAAAGCGGCAGTGCTTTGTAACTCCAGTCCGTAAACCGGTGTCAGATAACGTCCTATTCCAATCGTTATACTGGGATTCAGATGACGGAATACGACCGTGTGTGACGAATGGGCGTAGCATCCGGTACTTAGGTTGACAAACCAGTTGTCCGTGAGGCGGCTCCGCTCTACAGTCTGCCAGGGAAAAGCGTGCAGGCTTATCAGACAAAAAGCCATAAGGCAAGAGAGTACTTTCATTTCATCAGCTGTTGCTTAGTTAGTGTTCTTCCTCAACAAAGTTAACGATAATGTACGAACGGGAGAAGGAAATCGGGCAATTAATAGTATGTGAGGGGCGTTTTTGGCAGAGGGTGAATGAAAAGACCATCTGAAAAAGACTTACGTGTTTGTCGGAGAATATGTGTAAAAGAACAAAAAACGGTACACATACCTCGAAATGTGGAGGAGTAATATGTGTACCGGCGGAGGTGAGAAAATAGGTCTTTTAAGGAAGTGCCTTGTTGAGTTCTATGGCAACGACTGTGATTTTTTGAGATGACGGGCTGACATTGTACAGTGACACGGTCTGGCGCTTTTGATTGAATTTGATGGGATGCATGCCTTCCAATGTGTAGGCACGGCGTACTTTTATGCCTTGGGGAAGTGGTGGAAGGGTGAAGTGGGGATCAGTATATCCTCCTAAAAACCAGATGAAAAGTTTCTTCCCTTGCCAGGTGAATCCGTATTGTCCGTCAACCGGTTGCCAGGGGCCGCCGAGCGTACCGTATATAGCCGGTGCGTGGGTGCGGGTCCATTGACCGAACTCACGGAGCCGATGGGCGACCGGTTCGGGAATTCGTCCGTGGCGGTCGGGACCGACATTGATAAGGAAACACATACCCCGTATCATGCAGTCGGCGCAGATGCGCTGGATGCGTGACAGAGGAGTGATGTGTGCCGGGTCTTCGGAAGCCGTGGTATACCCCCAAGCCGGCGTAATAGTCATACATTTTTCCACTATGCCGTTTCGGATCGGTCCTTTCACGTCCGCTCCGCCTTCTTCGCAAGTATAGTCGCCGCACCATCCGCTGCGTAGATTGCAGACAATGTCCGGTTGTAACTGCCGCACCATTCCCATCAGGCCGAGTGGTTGTCCGGTTAAGGAGTCTTTTAGCTGAAAGAGCGGATTTACCGGCCAAGAATTGTTCGGATCAAGGTATTTTCCCGGTTCCCAAAAGAATGCACCGTCGGCATCAGACCCTTTTTGTGCCAGCCAGCCGCCGTCCCAAAAGAGTTGGTCGATCTTGCCATAATTGGACATGAGTTCCTGTACTTGGCAATAAAGTTCTTCTTTCATGATGCGGGCATTCTCCTTATGCCATGCTTCGGTCCGATAGCCGAATTTATTGGGCTGACAATCGGTTCCGGTAACGTCGTAATATCCCGGATAACGCCAGTTGATGAGTGTTTTGTATAATCCGATATGCATTCCGGCTTTGCGGGCCGCGTCTACGTATTCCCGCACGAAATCACGGTTGTGGGTCTGATGGCTGGTGAAGGCCGTCGGGTAATGACTTTCAAAAAGGGCGAAGCCGTCGTGGTGCTGAGTAGTGAAGTTCGTATAACGGAAGCCGGCTTCTCGGGCCAATGCCATTCAGGCATCCGCATCGAATTGGCTTGCGTCGAAATATTGTTCGTTGCTTTGCGGATAAGCCAATTTCCTGTATGTAGAGATGGGGATACCCGCATTTTCCATATGCCATTCGCCACGGGCCGGACCGGCATATAAGCCCCAATGGATGAACATACCGAGTTTGTCGTTTGTCATCCACTGGATCTTTTCATTAGGTTGCATGGAAAGCCCCATGTCGGTTTTGATTTCACGTTGTTGCTGTGCCACAAGGAATGTGGTAAACAGGAACAGACATCCCATTCCTGTCAGTACTCTTTTTTTCATATTTGTGCTGTTCGTTAGATTAGATGGACTAAAATTAGGAAAAAAGAGAGAGTGCTTCTCCTTGAATCGAGACAAAAGAACAAAAATATACGAGAAAAGAATAATCAAAGTCGATATTCCGATAAGAGGGAAAAGGGCGGGGACGTTTTTTCTTCATCGTGTTAAAAAGATTGAAAAAGATAAGAGATTAACAGTAAAACCCCTATATTTGCATACCTAACTGATGTAGGGGAGTTATTTGTGACAAGGATACTGTACTTCCTCTATACCTTATTATATATAACTATG
>ERZ778515.724-NODE-724-length-27482-cov-8.103693_pt1 | contig 27482 bp, 12 predicted proteins | sample MGYA00510343_ERZ778515 | MGnify/ENA primary metagenome ERZ778515 (study PRJEB29527, sample SAMN07138965) | mouse gut metagenome | material: feces | host: mouse | place: China:Nanjing | collected 2016-01-25 ...
AGTCGTTGTGGTGGGTTACGGACAACAAAAGAAAGCGAGTGTGGTAGGTGCTATTACGCAGACCACTGGAAAAGTGTTGGAACGGGCAGCCGGTATTTCTGATATTGGTGCGGCGTTAACCGGCAACCTGCCGGGGGTTATTACTACTCAAAGTTCCGGTATGCCGGGCGAAGAGGAACCTAAAATCACAATTCGCGGTTCTAGTTCTTGGAATAATAGTGACCCGTTGGTGCTGGTAGATGGTATAGAACGTCCGATGAGCAGTGTAGACATTGCCTCCGTACAATCTATTTCTGTTTTGAAGGATGCTTCTGCAACAGCTGTCTATGGTGTGAAAGGTGCGAATGGTGTTATTTTGGTGACAACAAAACGTGGAACCGAAGGTGCTGCCCAAATTAACGTATCAGCCAATGCCACGATGAAGGTACCTTCCAAGCTTCCCAACAAGTTGGATTCTTATGATGCATTAATGGCGCGTAATATGGCTATTGAGCATGAGTTGAGCCTGTATCCGGATTCATGGTCGTATATAAAGCCGCAGGCAATTATTAATAAGTATCGTAATCCGGCAAATCTGGAACAAGCGGAACGTTATCCGAATGTGGACTGGCAAGATGTATTGTTTAAAGACTATGCGATGTCCTACAATGCAAATGTGAATGTTGGTGGTGGTACCCGCTTTGTTAAATATTTCGCTTCTGTGGATTATGTACATGAAGGTGACTTGTTTGAAGTGTTTGATAACGGGCGTGACTATAATTCCGGTTATGGGTATGACCGTATTAATGTGCGTAGTAATCTGGATTTCCAAATAACCAAGAGTACTGTTTTTAAGGTAAATGTGGCAGGTTCTAATGGGTATAAGAAAACTCCTTATAATAATTCCAATTATGATAGTTCGGCTGACTGGTCGATTGCCCAGCAGTGGGCGGGGGCGTATAATATTGCTCCGGATGTGTTCCTTCCCAAATATTCAGATGGTTCGTGGGGATATTATCCGAATATTTCGAATGTAACCAATTCAGCGGAAAATATTTCATTGGGGGGTACGATGACTACCACTACTACGCAGATTACGACTGACTTTGCATTGGAACAGGATTTGAGTTTTATCACCAAAGGTTTGACTGCGAGAGCTATGGTTTCTTGGGATAATACTTTCGTTGAATGGAAGCGTGGTATCAACGATTTATTTAACGATGCACAACGTAAATGGATTAATCCGGATACGGGTGAGGTCAGCTATAAAAAATCGTATGATAACAATACCGGTTTTGATTTTATGCAGGGCGTAATGTGGAACACAGAAGGTGGTGAGGTTAAGAATTGGGCAACACAGCGTAATCTTAATTATCAGGCACAACTAAACTGGGCCCGTAACTTTGGAAAACATAATGTCACCCTTATGGGGCTGTTTAGCCGTCAGGAAACTGCTACTGGTAGTGAAATTCCTCACTATCGTGAGGACTGGGCATTCCGCACAACTTATAATTGGGCTGACCGGTATTTTATTGAATACAATGGCGCTTATAACGGTTCGGAGAAATTCAGCAAGGAAAATCGTTTTGCCTTTTTTAATTCGGGCGCTATCGGTTGGATGGTTAGTGAGGAACCGTTTATGAAGTTCTTGAAAGACCGCAGAATTCTGGATATGTTAAAACTTCGCGCTTCTTATGGTGAGATTGGTGATGATAACGTAAGCACACGCTGGTTATATATGAACCAATGGGCTTATGATGGAACTTCGTCTTTGGATGTAGATCGCGGCGTAAGTCCATATACATGGTTTCGTGAGTCGGCAGTAGGTAATTCTGACGTGCATTGGGAGAAAGTAAAGAAAGTGAATTTTGGTATTGATTACTCGTTTTTGGATGGTTTATTTGCTGGTAGCGTGGAAATCTTCCGCGACAAACGTACTGATATTTTGGTTGGCGGTAGTGATCGGGCTATTCCTTCTTATTTTGGTGCTACGGCAGTTACTGCCAATTTGGGTAAGGTTAAAACTAAAGGTTATGAGTTGGAACTTCGCTTTAATAAGACGTTCTCCAACGATATGCGCGTTTGGGCTAATATGAGTATGACCCATGCGGAAAATAAGATACTCGAAAAAGATGATGCTCCATTGTTGGCTGGTTATCAAAAGGTGGCAGGTTATGCCATCGGTCAGAATAAGGCATTTATCGATAAGGGATATTTGAATTCTTATGATGACGTGATTGGTAGCCCGCAGCATGATACAAACAATTCATCACGTCTCCCCGGTGACTATTACATCGTTGATTTCAATGGTGACGGTATAGTCGACAGCAAAGACCAGGCTCCTTATGGTTATTCTGATACTCCACAGAATACATATAATGCCACTCTTGGCTTTGAATGGAAGGGTTTTAGTGCTTTCGTTCAGTTCTATGGTGTAAATAATGTGACTCGTGTTGTTCAATTGACCAGTTTTGGTAGTCAGATGAATACGGTGTATGATCAGGGTAGTTGGTGGTCTGAGGCTGGTGATGCGGCAGATGTAGTAACTCCGCGCTGGTTGTCGAAGGTGAGTAGTTACAGCAATGGTACACAATACTATTATGACGGTTCCTACATTCGTCTGAAAAATGCAGAAATTGCCTATACCTTTACAGATGCTTGGGTACGAAAACTTGGGGTGAAGAATTTGAAGATTTACTTGAATGGAAACAACTTGTGGGTGTGGTCTAAGATGCCGGACGACCGTGAATCGAATTTTGCAGGTTCGGGCAATCAAGGAGCGTATCCTACGGTGAAACGTTTCAACTTAGGCGTTAAATTTACATTATAATCAAAGTACTATGAGAAAAATATATAGAACTCTTTTATGTGGTGGCTTATTGTTCCTTTCGTTGGGATTTTCATCTTGTGAGGACTATTTGGACAAGGAAGCCGACTCTACTGTTTCAGAAGAAGAAGCATTTAAGAACTTTAGGAATTTTCAGGGTTTCATCGAAGAAATATACAACTGTATTCCGGATAAGGAGAAGAACAATTACACTACTTCATGGAACTGGGGAGATGATGAAATATTCAACCCGGAAGGGGACAGCCACATGACGCATCAGGTTGATTTGGGTAATTTCCGTGCATGGTCTACCAATAATCAATGCTGGCTTTATCGTAACGGCAGTGACCCGACGGCTACTTATCATCCGAACGATGACGGCAATGCCAAGTTTAAACATTCACTGTGGCCGCATGCCTGGTATTGCATACGTAAGGCTAACATTGGTATCGCTAATCTGGAAAGGTTGAGGGAAGCTACGGATGAGGAGAAAAAACTGATTGCCGGCCAACTTTACTTTTTCCGCGCATGGTGGCACTTTGAAATGATGCAATATTTTGGCGGATTGCCCTATATCGATAGAGTCTTATCTGCTACAGAGAAAATGTCTTTGCCACGTCTGAGTTATCAGGAATGTGCTGATAAAGCGGCAGTCGATTTCCGTATGGCAGCGGATTTGCTTCCTATTAATTGGGACAACACGACTGTCGGCAAACAAACTGCGGGTAAGAATGATTTGCGTATCAACAAGATTATGGCATTAGGCTATCTGGGCAAGAACTATCTTTGGGCTGCCAGTCCTTTGATGGAGCATGGTGCGCAGCTAGGTGGAAGCAATACTTATAATTACAATACTGAATATGCAAAAAAAGCTGCAGAGGCATTCGGGGAGTTACTGACACTTGTCGAAAGCGGACAGACGCAATATGCATTGGCACAGTTTAACTATAGTGATATTTACAATCATACCAAATCGGCATCTGCCTCTAATAGTTATTCTGAAATATTCTATACTACCGGTCAGAACTGGAAAATGCCGGGTACTACAGAAGCTATTTTCCGTGGTCCGTCCGAAGACTTCAACGGTAGTAACTGGAATATGACTAAATTGTGGGGACCTAAGATTTATGGTTTGGTTGAGCATGATAATATCATTCATCAACCTACTGCCAACTATGTGAATTTGTATGGTATGAAAAACGGTTTGCCATTGAGCGAAGATGAAGCAAAATCCGGTTTTAATAAGAATTACCCATTTAGAAATCGCGATGCGCGTTTTTATCATGACATAGTGTTTGATGGATTCCAATATGTCAATGCTGCTATTCCTGAGCAAGACAAGGAATTCCTGCGCTATTGTACCTTGTATACGGGCGGAGCTATGAGAGCTGTGGCAAATGCCAGCCGTACTGGTTATTTCATTCAGAAATTAGTGCCGCATCAGGCTAATAAATATGATGGGCTTTACAACTGGTCGGGCAACCTGCATACTTACTTGCCTTATATGCGTTTGGCTGATATTTATTTGATGTATGCCGAGGCTTGTGCGGCAGTAGATGGCGCTTCAGGTAAATCTACGAATTTTGGTAAAACGGCCGAAGATGCGATCAATACTTTGCGTAAACGTGCAGGAGTGGGTCCTGTTGGTGGTGGAGAACCGGAAGATGAAAAAGGAACTCTTTGTCCGGAGTATATTTCCAATCCCCAGAAGTTTATGGATGAGGTTCGTCGTGAACGTGCTGTCGAGTTGTCTTTCGAAGGTTTCCGCTTCAACGATTTGCAACGTTGGTTGCTGCTGACCGAAGCCCCTTATACTATAAAGACTTCACAAGAATTCGAACGGGTTGAAAATGAAGACTTTTATAAGAATAATGATCCGGCAGAGGCAGAGGTGAGAAACTTCCGTGAAGTGACTATCTTGAAACGAGTATTTGGAACGAAGCATTATTGGTTCCCCTTATTGGATAATGATGTATACCTATATGCTGAATTCCCGCAAAACCCGGGATGGTAATTCCCTAAGGTTATTGAATGTATAATTATAAATGAATAAACAATGAAACATATATATCGAAGATTCATTCTTAGTGCGATGCTTGTTTTTCCGGCTGCGATTTCTGTCGGTGCGCAAGAGTTGACAGGGGATAATGCCAGTTCGCTACAAAACGACTCGTTGGTACAGGTAGCATTCCGAAAGGTTTCTCAGAATGATTTATTAGGCGGCACCTCAGTAGTAAATGTAGAGGAATTGACGAAGAAAAATTACGATACATGGAGCCTGGCAGGTATGCAGGGATATGTCGGTGGTTACAATGGAAACTCATTGTGGGGAATGGATGACAAGTTGATATTAGTGGACGGAGTACCTCGTAATATTGATTATATTTCTCCTACGGAAATCAGCCAGATCACTTTTTTGAAAGGTGCGCAAGCTGTGGTGCTCTACGGTAGTCGTGCAGCCAAAGGGGTAATTATGATTACAACTAAAAGAGGTCGGAATACAGACCTTCAAGTAGATGTACGTGCCAATACTGGATTTTATATAGCAAAGAGTTATCCCGAATATTTAGGCTCAGCCGAATACATGACTCTTTATAATGAAGCACGTGCCAATGACGGACTCGGGGCTCTTTATAGCGCGGAAGATATTTATCATTATGGTTCAGGTGAGAACCCTTACCGTTATGCCAATGTGAATATGTATTCACCGGACTATATCAAGAAAGCGTATAATCGTTCGGATGTTACGGCTGAAATCTCAGGTGGCAATCACCGTGCGCATTTTTATACGAATATAAATTATGTCCGTTCTAATGATGTTTTCAAATTGGGTGAAGCGAAACATAACGGTACCAGCGGTTTGAACATTCGCGGTAACGTAGACTTGACATTGAATGACTTTATCACAGCTTATGTGAATGCTAAGGTCTCTTTATATTCACGTCGCAGTGCCAATGGCTCTTATTATTGGAGTGCGGCATCTACATTCCGTCCCAATCGTATTTCTCCGTTGATTCCGTTGAGCTATATTGATGCAAAGGCTGTCAGCGCATGGGATTTGGTAGCGAATAGCAATAATATAATTGATGGAAAATACTTTCTGGCAGGAACACAATCTGATATGACAAATGTCTTTGGCGATTATTATGCTTCAGGTTATAGTAAGGCGACAGATCGTTCGTTCCAGTTTGATGCTGGAGTAAACATTGGTTTGGACAAGCTTTTGAAAGGACTCTCTTTTCACACTCGGTTTTCTGTAGATTACTCTACTGCATATACTACTTCTTATAATAACAGCTATGCTACCTATGCTCCTTCCTGGTCTAATAATGGTGGTAAAGACATTATTGTGGGTCTGACAAAATACAATGAGGACAAGAAGTCCGGTGTGCAGAATATCAGTGGAAGTAAGGATAACCAGACGGTTTTATTCTCCGGTCAGTTCGATTACAAGAATACTTTTAATGATGATCATCATGTATCAGCCATGTTAATAGCCTCCGGTTATCAACAAAGTTATTCAGGAGAATACCACAAGACAAGCAATGTTAATCTGGGCATACAGGCAGGATATAACTTCCGCAATAAATATTATGCGGATTTTGGTGGAGCTGTTATACATTCGGCAAAATTAGCTCCGGGACATCGTAATGCTTTCTCACCTTCTTTGACATTAGGATGGAGATTATCTAACGAAAGCTTCCTTGAAGACTCTCCGATAGTAGACGATTTGGTGTTGAGCGCGTCCGGTAGTATCTTGAATACGGATTTGGGAATTGACAATTACTATATGTATGATGGTTATTATAACCAGTCGGACGGAGCATGGTGGGGATGGCGCGAAAGTGTATCACTTCACTCAACTAACTCCAAACAAGGTGCGAATGAGGACTTGAGTTTTATCAAGAGGAAAGAATTCTCTGTTAATCTGAAAACTTCTTTGTGGAACCAGATGATAACAGCGGATGCCTCATTTTTTGTTAACTCTATTGAAGGTAAATTGGTGACTTCCACAACTAAGTATCCGGAGTACTTCTTTACTTATTATCCGACCGCTTCGTTTCGGCCGTACATCAACTATGATAATGATCGCCGCATGGGATTTGATTTTAACGTAAACTACAACAAACGTTTTGGCAAAGTTGATTTTACTGCAGGTGTTACCGGAACTTATTACACTACGAAAGCTACCAAGCGGGATGAATTGTATCAGGATAAATACCAATATCGAAAAGGATATGCAATTGACGGTCTTTGGGGATTGCAGTGTCTTGGATTCTTCAAGGATGAACAGGACATTATAGATTCTCCTGAACAGCGTCTTGGCGGTACAGTAAGACCGGGTGATTTGAAGTATGTAGATCAGAATAATGATGGTGTAATTGATGATAAAGACCAAGTTTATCTGGCTCGTGGCGGTTGGTATGGAGCTCCCTTGGCGTTGGGTATAAACTTGACTGCTAAATGGAAAGGATTAACTTTCTTTGTATTGGGTACAGGTGAGTTTGGCGGACATGCCATGAAAAACAACGAGTCTTATTATTGGATATCCGGTGAGGATAAATACTCGGCAGTAGTCCGGGGGCGTTGGACACCGGAAACGGCAGCAACAGCTACTTATCCGCGTCTGACTACAGAAAGTGGAACTAATAACTTTTATTCTTCCGACTTCTGGATGTACAAGACGGATGCTTTCCGTCTGTCAAAAGTACAGGTCACGTATGACCTACCTTCCAAGTGGTTTAAGAATAGTTTTGTTCATGGAGTATCCGCATATATCAGCGGTTCTGATTTGCTCACAATATCCAAGGAACGCAAGGCGTTGGAATTGAATGTTGGCTCCAGCCCGCAATGCCGCTTCTATAATTTGGGTGTGACTGCCACTTTCTAATACAGATTATTTCAATAATTAAAGAACGAAATTATGAAAAATATATTCAAATTATTGGCTTTCTTGCCTCTGCTGACTGCTTGTGACGATTTGTTTGAACCGGCACTAGAGAACAACAGAGATCTTGAGGCTATGTATAAAGAACCGAGCTATGCGCAGGGTATACTTGCGAACGCTTATATTATACTTCCTTACGAAACTTCACCTACAAGTGATTTGGCTACGGATGATGCTGTGACTAATGAGATTTCCAATAGCTATCTGCGAATGGCTACAGGTTCCTGGACTGCCAATAATAATCCGGTTTCCCAATGGCAGAATCGTTTCAATGCTATCCAGTATATCAATCTTTTTCTGGAGAATGTAGATAAGGTAGAATGGGCGAAAGACGAACGTATCTCTACCATGTTTCTTGATCGTTTGAAAGGAGAGGCTTATGGGTTGCGTGCACTGCATATGTATTATTTGTTACGTGCACATGGTGGTAAGATTGCTGACGGCACGTTAATGGGAGTACCTATTATTTTGAAATCGGAAGGACCGGATGCGGATTTTAATCATGCTCGTGCCACTTATTCCGATTGCGTGAAGCAAATAATGGAAGATGCTGATAAGGCTATCGAATTATTGCCGCTCGATTATAAGAAATTTGAAGATAGTGAGATACCGGAAAAATATAAGAATATTGGTGTGACGAATGCCAGTGATTATCGGCGTGTTTGTGGTGAAGAATTTAGAGGGTTGATGAGCGGACGGATTGCATTGGCTGTTCGTGCACAAACAGCTTTGCTGGCTGCCAGCCCGGCATTTCAAAGCGGGTCGGGGATGACTTGGGAACAAGCTGCCGATTATGCTGCTGAAATTGTAGAAAAAGCGAACGGTGGCGGAGGCTGCGGACTGGATGCAAATGGATTGGAGTGGTATGCACTTGCGGATAATGATTATGGAACAGGCGGCAGCCCTGCCGAAGTTATCTGGCGCAGTAGCACAGATGAAAATAATACATTGGAAGCTGCTAATTTTCCACCGTCACTTTACGGAAACGGCCGTGTCAATCCCACCCAGAATTTGGTGGATGCTTTTCCTATGGCGAACGGTTATCCTATTTCTGAGACATCAGAGTATGATGCAGGGAATCCGTACAATAAACGTGACCCTCGGTTGGCAAAATACATTGTTTACAATGGCGGCAAGCAAGGACCTAATGACTCGGAAATCATTACGGGAACTTACGGAACGAATACGGATGTAGTAAATAAGGAGAGTGGAAGGTCTACTCGCACCGGTTATTATTTGAGGAAACTGTTGCGTAAAGAGTGTAACCCTAATCCGCAGTATAACACAACGAAGAAGCATTATACGGCACGTATCCGTTATACAGAGATGTTCCTCATTTATGCCGAGGCGGCTAATGAGGCTTGGGGACCACAGAATAGTAATGGACATCTATATAGTGCTTATGACGTAATCAAAGCCATTCGTACACGTGCCGGATTAGGTACGGATAATGGGGATGCCTATTTGGAGAGCATAAAGAATAATAATGATAAAGACAAGATGCGTGAACTTATCCGTAATGAGCGCCGCATCGAACTCTGTTTCGAGAATTTCCGTTTCTGGGATTTACGTCGCTGGAATGTCAATTTGACCAAGCTGAATGAAACAGCTTTAGGTGTGGAAATAAGCAAGAGCGGTGCTACGATGAAGTACACTCCGCTTGAGGTAGAAAATAGAAAGTATGAGGATTATATGATCTACGGACCGCTACCTTTTGCTGAAGTTATGAAATGGAGCAATCTGGAGCAGAATGTCGGTTGGAAATAATTGTAAAATGCTAAATAAAGAAGAATATGAAATTATCAAAATTAATATTTGCCATATCAGTAGGAGCCTTTGTTTCATGGACAATGACATCCTGTGAAAATCAAGATAATGAATTTCCCGATTATGAGGGCGGCACTTCTGTCTACTTTGCATCCCAATATCCGGTGAGAACGTTGGTCATGGGGGAAGACGAGTATGATACGACGCTGGACAATGCTCATAAATGTAAGATTAATGCCACTATGGGTGGTGTTTATGCCAATAAAAAAAATATCACGATAGACATTGAAGTAGACAATACCTTGTGTGATAATCTTTATTATTCGTGGACTTCTGCATCTGATAACGTGCCGGTAAAAGCTATGCCTTCCAACTACTATACATTATCCGATAATAAGATAACCTTGAATAATGTATTAATGAATGGTGTGGAAGTCTCGTTTACTGATGCTTTCTTTGCTGATCCCGAAGCGTTGACCTCTACCTATGTCATTCCTTTGGTGATGACAGGTGTGACGAATGCCGACCGTATCTTGAATGGTACTTTGTCCGAAGGAGCGGAAGCTGTCAGATGCAATTCGTCTGTGTGGTTGGTGCAACCGAAGGATTATGTACTTTATTGTGTGAAATACATCAATAAGTGGACTGGTAAGTATCTGCGTCACGGGGTGGACAAAGTGACTGAAAACGGAGAAACCACCGTTAATGATCGTCGTAACGAGTATGTTGAAGATGATGAAATCTGTCAGACAACAACAAAATCCTTGACTGAAACCATTCTTACGGTTACTACCAATTTGGGGACAGCGGACAATCCGCGTAACATCGATTATCAGTTGCTGCTGACTTTCAATGGTGATGAATGTACGGTATCTGGATTGGATGGCATTACAGCTACAGGTACAGGCAAGTTCGTTCAAGACGGTGAGAAAAATAGTTGGGGTAATAAAGATCGTGATGCCATTTATTTGAAGTACACTGTTGATCTCGGTAACGGATTAAAGTTTGAGACGGAAGATACATTGATTGCGCATAGCCGTGGTGTGGTAAGAGAAGACTTTACGCCCGTCTATGTGAAGAATTAATCGCTAAATCTAGAAGAATATGAAATACTATTATAGAATTTTACTACTTGCTATAGCTGCCGGAATAACAGTATCTTGTGCGGATGCACCATTTGCAGACTTCAAGACAGAGAAACCGGAGAGTCTGAAAAAGTATGAGTACTTGAACGAATATGGTGATTTGAAAACATATATTAACCGTACCGCCCATCCCAACTTCAAGTTGGGAACGGGTGTCTCGGTTAGTGACTTCTTGAAACAAAATTTGGTTTATGCTTTGACTGTCAATAACTATGACGATGTGACGGCAGGCAATGCCATGAAATACAGCTCATGCGTTGATGCTAAAGGAAATATGGATTTCGGTACAGTCAAGAAGTTCGTGAAGACTGCTAAAGAAGCGGGAATCAGTATCTACGGACATACGCTTTGTTGGCATTCACAGCAGCAAAATGCTTATTTGAATGGTCTGATTGCGGATAAAGAACCGGAACCGGATCCTGGGAATGTAGAAATCGCACTTCATATAAATACTTCGGAGCCTAAATCGAATGTATGGGATTGGGAATTGTATTATGATTTGGATGAAACATTAATAGCCAATCAGGAATATACCATAAGTATGCGGTTGAAGGCTTCCTCGGCTATAACCTTTCCGTTCTGGCCGGGGAAGAAAGATGGATCCTACACTCACTATGGTGCAGGGGAGTTTTCAGCGGGTGAGCAATGGTCAACTAACACATTCACATTTACGCCTTCTGATGATATAGATAGGTTACGCTTCTGTTTCGGTTTGTTTGGCGGTGATTTGTATTTTGATGATTTAACATTGACTGCCGCGGGTTCTGATAGAAATTTGATTGTGAACTCCACTTTCGAAGAAAGCAAAGATCTGTCCCGATGGAGTAAACCGAATTGGCTTAATTTTGCCTATGGCATAGAGGAGGTTAAGGAAAGTGGAGCTGTAATGACTAATGTATATGTATTGGAAGATGACTTTTCAAGTGGAACACCTATGATGGGTTGGGGAAATAATTCGACTCGGCAGGTGATTGACGGAGTACATCAAATGACAAATCCGTCGGAAGCAAAAAATCCTTGGGATGCACAGGCGGGCTATGAATTTCCTGCTCCTTTGACAGAAGGAATAACCTATTTTTTAAAGATGAAGATTAAAGGCAGTGTAGCTGGTAGTATAGGGGCGATCTTTCAAAAACCGGACGGATATGCCGGGCGTGGTGACTTCCCTTCCATACCAATTACAACAGATTGGAAAGAGGTTATTGTATCTACCAAATGTACGGGAGATGCGGCTACTCGTGTTCTTTTTAATTATGGGAAGTATGTCGGTACCATTTATATTGATGATTTGTCTATATATTGGCAGAAATCGGGCAATACGATTCCTCTGACTCCTGAAGAGAAAGAAGAAATCCTCACGAACGAACTGGAGCGTTGGATTAAGGGTATGTTGGAATCTTGTGACGGTTATGTTAAAGCATGGGATGTTGTGAATGAACCTATTTCCGGAAAAGATTCAGATGGGGATGGTTATTACGACCTTCAATCAGCTTCTCAACCTGATGATAACGGTGTCTCCGGTCAGAATTTCTATTGGCAGGATTATTTGGGTGATGATTACGCTCGTATTCCGATTAAGTTTGCGCGTAAGTATTTTGCGGAGTCCGGTGGTAATCCTGATGAGTTGAAGCTCTTCATTAATGACTATAATCTGGAATCCGACTGGGATCAGAATAAGAAATTAAAAAGCTTGATACATTGGATCGAACGTTGGGAATCTGACGGGGAAACAAAGGTGGACGGCATCGGTACTCAAATGCATGTATCTTACTATATGAATCCTGCAACTCAGGCTAGTAAGGAAAATGCCATTATCAATATGTTTAACCTGTTAGCTTCTACCGGTAAGCTCATAAAGATCACAGAATTGGATATGGGTATTGTCGATGCAGCCGGTGAAACGATACTGACAGAGAATCTGACAGACGAAATGCAGCAGAATATGTCTGATTTCTATCAGTTCATTATTGAGAAATATTTTGAGATTATTCCGGTGGCACAGCAATATGGCATCACTCATTGGAGCCCGACTGACAGTCCGTCTGAAAATTCTTTCTGGAGAAAAGGACAGCCAATTGGTCTGTGGGATTTGAATTACAACCGCAAACCAGTCTATGTCGGTTTCCTTGAAGGTTTGAAAAATGGTACTGCCAAATAAATGAGATAGAAAACTATCATGTAGTTAATGCTTATCTAGGTTAGGCATACTCGTCAGGATAGCGGAATCTCGTGAAAGAGTTCCGCTATTCTTGTATATAAATTCAACAACGAAATCATGAAAAACATACTAGCTGTTTTAACTATGTTTTGTGTGTTGTTTTCTGCTTGTACCAGGGATGAAATCCCGCAAGAGAAGAACGACAAGAAAACAGAAGAAACAACGCCCGGTGATGAGGGTGGAGATAATTCAGATGATGATGATCCTCCAATGCAGATTGCTCCTTTACGTGTAGAGGGACGTTATCTAAAAAATGAACAAGGGAAAATTGTCAACTTGCATGGATTTACACAGACCTATAGTCCTTATTTTAATAACAACGCGTGGAGTAGTTATGATGTAAGCAGTTGTCTTAGCTATAACAAAAGTATGGTGGATAAGATACTGGCTGCCGGATGGAAATTTAACTTTGTACGTTTGCATATGGATCCTTATTGGAGTGATGATACTATGTTGCCTTATGTGCGTTATGAAGGACATGAACGTTTCTCGGAAACACGTTTCAAGAAGTACTTGAAAGAGCTATTTGTCCCGATGGCGGAATATTTTATTTCTAAAGGGATGTATGTGGTGATGCGCCCGCCGGGAGTTTGTCCACATGCCGGTGATACTGAAGATAACAGGTATCTAGGTATAGAACTGGGAGATTCTTATCAGGAGTTTTTGCTGAAAGTGTGGGACATTGTATCGCAGAATGCTGTAGTGAGGAATAATCCCGGGATTATGTTCGAGTTGGCTAATGAACCTGTTCATATAAAAGGTACAGATGGTAAATATGGTGGTGACGGTGATGCTTGCTTTATCAATATGCAAAAGTATTTTCAGGCAATTGTTGATAAAATACGTGGAAATGCTTGTAACAATATCATCTGGGTACCCGGATTGGGTTGGCAATCTCAGTATAGCGGCTATAAAGACCATCGTATCAAAGGAGAGAATATCGGTTATGCCGTACACTGTTATCCGGGTTGGTATGGAAGTGATGCCGAACAGGACAGTGGTGAAGGAAATGGGTCCTCTACAGGAGGGGGGTATGAACCTTTCCAGCGTGGTTGGGACAAGCAGGTAGGTCCGGTAGCTAGTTTTGCTCCTGTCATGGTGACTGAGATAGACTGGGCACCGAAGAAATACGATGCAACATGGGGGAAAAGTATTACGGGAGTGGCGAAAGGCAAAGGCTTTGGCGCTAATTTCAAATACATAGCCGATAGGTCAGGCAACGTTTCTTGGCTGTTCTTTACTACAAAGTCTCACGAACTGGCTGCTTTTAAAGATGTAGCGGGCGAACCGGGCAATTATACCTTTTTGAATGATCCGGAAGCGTGCCCGTGGGCTATTTATCATTGGTTTAAAGAGTATGCCGAAATAGATGAATAATAATATCAGTTTTGTTACAAGATGAAGAAGATTATATTGTTAAGTTGTTTGTTACGTGCAGGCATATTTGCCTTTGCACAAGACCCTGATTTCCATATTTACCTGTGTCTCGGCCAATCCAACATGGAAGGTAATGCAAAGATTGAGGCCCAGGATACATGCAATGTCAATGAACGTTTTCTGATGATGGCGGCTGTTGATTGTCCGTCTTTGGGACGTGTCAAAGGACAGTGGTATAAGGCTGTCCCTCCGTTGGTACGTTGCCATACAGGGTTAACACCGGCCGATTATTTCGGGCGTACGTTAGTGGAAAGGCTGCCTGATAATATTAAGGTAGGTGTCGTCAATGTAGCTGTTGGTGGTTGCCGGATTGAGCTGTTTGATGAGGAGAATTGCGAAGAGCATATTGCCTCTCAACCGGAATGGCTGAAGAATACCGCGAAAGCGTATGATAATAATCCTTACCGCAGACTAAAGGAATTGGCTGTAGAAGCACAAAAAGCGGGAGTGATTAAAGGTATCCTTTTGCATCAGGGCGAGTCTAATACCGGTGATAAAGAGTGGCCTCAAAAAGTAAAGAGAGTCTATGAGAGTTTGTTGAGGGATTTGAATCTTCAGGCAAAAGATGTTCCTTTGTTGGCGGGAGAAGTGGTGCATGCCGACCAGAATGGCATATGTGCAAGCATGAATGAGATAATCAATACGCTGCCGCAAGCGATTCCGACTGCGTACGTGATTCCTTCTTCGGGCTGTCCTGCCGCAGAAGATAATTTGCATTTCACGGCAGAAGGATACAGAAAATTGGGAGTGCGATATGCCGAGAAACGACTCCTTCTGTTGGAGAAAGAACCAAACTCCGGGATTACCACCGAACCGGCATCCACTAATATTCCGGGATATGACTATCCCCGGGTGGATAAAGAGGGGCGTGCTCATTTTCGTTTCTATGCTCCGCAGGCTAACAGGCTACAAGTGGATTGTTGCGGAAAGAAGTATGATATGTGGAAAGATGCCGGAGGACTCTGGACGGCAACGACCAACCCTCTGCCTGTAGGATTCCATTATTATTTCCTGATAGCAGACGGAGTGTCGGTAACAGATCCTTCCAGCTATACGTTCTTCGGTTGCTGCCGTATGGCAAGTGGCATCGAAATCCCTGAAGGTGAGGAGGGGGATTATTATCGTCCTCAGCAGGTACCTCACGGGCAGGTTCGTTCCTGTACGTATTACTCCGAAACGCAGAAAGAGTTCCGTCGTTGCATGGTGTACACACCGGCAGAGTATGAAATTCATCCGAAGAAGCGCTATCCGGTATTGTATCTGCAACATGGCATGGGTGAAGATGAAACCGGCTGGAGCACTCAGGGAAAGATGAATCATATTATGGACAATCTGATTGCATCCGGTCAGTGTGTGCCGATGCTCGTGGTGATGGATAGCGGAGATGTGGAAGCTCCGTTCCAGCCGCGTCCCGGAAAGGATATAAACGAAGAGCGGGCTCTGTATGGCGCAACTTTTTATGATGTTATTCTGAAAGACCTCATCCCGATGATTGACCGTACGTTCCGCACCAAGACCGACCGCGAACACCGTGCGATGGCAGGATTGTCGTGGGGAGGACACCAGACGTTCCAAACAGCGTTGCCGCGTCTCGACATGTTCTCCTACATCGGCGGGTTCAGCGGGGCGATTTTCGGGCTGGACGTGAAAACGTGCTTCGACGGTGTGTTTGCCGATGCAGGTAAGTTCAACAAGAAAGTGCATTATCTCTTTCTCGGCTGCGGCACGGACGAACAGATGGGCACGAAGAAGTTGGTGGAGTCTCTCCGTGAACTGGGCATCAACGTGGCTTATTATGAATCGCAAGGCACCGGACACGAATGGCTCACATGGAGACGCTGTCTGAAAGAGTTTGTTCCACACTTGTTTAAACATTGAAAAGGATATGAATTTGAAAGCAAAACTTGTGGCGGCATTATTGCTGCTTGGAGGTGCTCTACCCCATGAGGCAGGAGCGCAAAATCCGATTGTGCAAACCTGTTATACGTCGGATCCTGCTCCTATGGTGCATGATGGCACATTGTATGTCTATACAGGACATGATGAAGATAAGGCTGATTTTTTCTGGATGCAGGAATGGCGCGTGTATTCTACCAAAGATATGGTGAACTGGACTGACCATGGCTCTCCTCTTGCCATCGAATCATTCGACTGGGCGGACGACCGTGCCTGGGCGGCACAGTGCATCGAACGCAATGGTAAATTTTATTGGTATGTCTGTTTGCACTCTAAACTGACCAATACGATGGCAATCGGTGTGGCGGTAGGCGATTCGCCTGTCGGTCCTTTTAAGGATGCCATCGGTAAACCCCTTTATGACGGGAGCTGGGATTATATAGATCCTACCGTATATATAGATGATGACGGTCGTGCTTATCTGTATTGGGGAAATCCGAATATCTATTATGCGGAATTGAATGAAGATATGATTTCCTTGAAAGGTGAAGTGGGCAAACTGCAACAGACTGTTGAGAGCTTTGGTGCACCCAATCCGGAAAAGCGTGTCAAAGGTGTTAAGTATAAAGATACTTATACAGAAGGTCCATGGCTTCATAAACGGGAAGGAAAATATTATCTTCTTTATGCTGCCGGAGGTGTCCCCGAACATATTGCCTATTCCATGAGCAACGGACCTCTTGGTCCGTGGAAGTATATGGGAGAAATCATGCCTTTACAAGATACGGGCTCGTTTACTAACCATTGTGGAGTGATAGACTATAAAGGCAATTCTTATTTCTTCTATCATACGGGTAAGCTGCCGGGTGGTGGAGGCTTCGGGCGAAGTGCGGCGGTGGAGCAATTTAAGTATAACGCTGACGGCACTTTCCCGATTATTAATGCTACCCGGGAAGGGGTATCACCGGTAGGCACGCTCAATCCTTACGAAAGGGTGGAAGCTGAAACAATCGCTTTTTCTGAAGGTGTGAAGTCCGAACCCAATGCGAAAACCGGTATATATATATCTGAAATTCATCATGGAGATTATATAAAGGTACGTGAGGTGGATTTCGGCAATAAATCCCCCAAACGGTTCACTGCTACCGTTGCCAGTGCTCTTCGTGGCGGGACACTTGAAGTACGTACAGACAGTATAAGCGGACCATTAATGGCAGAACTGACTATTCCTTCAACGGGAGGTTGGGAATGCTGGAAAACATTGCAGGCTGATATGCTAAAACCGGTCACAGGAATACAAGATATTTATTTTGTATTCAAAGGCCGTAAAGGCTGCAAACTGTTTAACTTTGATTGGTACAAGTTTAACAGATAAACATGCCAGAGAGCAGTTGGGTTACTCTTCCTTTTTACTCAACTGCTCTTTCATATACATGGAAGGCGGAACTCCGTATAGCTCTTTAAATGTAGTCGAAAAATTATTCGGGTCGTTGAATCCTGTCAGCATAGCAATCTCGGAGATTGTATGCTGCTTTTCAGACAGTAAGCGTGCGGCTTCTTTCAATCGTATGTTGCGTATAAAATCACGGGTTGTCTGGTTGGTGAGTTCTTTGAGTTTGCGGTGCAGGTGCACGCGGCTTATGCCTACCTCGTTGGTAATCTGCTCGATGGTCAAGTTCGGATTGCTTATATTATCATTGATCACTTTCATGACACGTTCCATCAACTTTTCATCGGGTGATTTCACTTCCAGTTTCTGAACCTTGTTCTCCTGATTTTGCTGACCTGCAAATACTTTGCGTAACTGCTGCCGTATATTAATCAGATTTTCTACCGTCTTTTGCAGGATTTCGATATTGAATGGCTTCATGATATAGGCGTCGGCTCCTGTATTCAGACCTTCAAGGTTGTCTTCTTCCCTCGTTTTCGCGGTAAGCAGAATGACTGGGATATGGTTGAGGTTTACATTCTGCTTGATTTTCCGGCATAAGGTAAGTCCGTCCATTTCGGGCATCATGATGTCACTAATGACTAAATCCGGAGCCTTTTTAAATATTTGCTCTAATGCTTCTTTACCGTTACGGCTTTCCATGATATGAAATTTGTCTCCAAACTCCTGCGCTATATAATTTCGGATTTCTTCGTCGTCCTCTACAATTAATACGTGATATTTAGTTTTTACCCTGACTTTCTTTTCTTCCTCATTTTCTATAATGGGGGAGATGACAGGAACAGTTGGTGCGGCTACAGTTACCTTTTGCTCATTGTTGTCAACTTCTTCAGGCCGTAGATGCTTGTTACCCAACGGTAATCGGATAATGAAACGGCAACCCGGTTGTTCTTTATTATTTTCTACATAGATAATTCCATGATGTAATTCCACTAATGAACGAGTCAGATGTAATCCTATTCCTGTTCCGCCTTTCGGATTCTGTTGGCTGTTACGTATCTGATAGAAACGATCGAAGATACGTTCTTTTTCCTGTTCATCGATGCCTGTTCCGGTATCCGCGATAATTATTTCGGCATATTGTTTCAAGGGATCGGGCAGTGTATTGTCTTCTCCCGTACGGATGGTAATATCTATGTTTCCTTTTTCGGGAGTAAACTTGAAGGCATTAGACAGAATATTCAGGATAATCTTATCAAAATTACCTGTGTCTACCCATACATTCAGTTCCGGGAGCGTACTGTGAAGTTGCAGCCGGATATTTTTTGTATTTGCCTGTTGACCGAACGTGGTACATAAATCCTCTATAAAAGGAATAATATTGGTCTCCCGGAACATCAGGAACATTTGTCCTTTATCAATTTTCCGAATATCCATTAGCTGATTGACAAGATTCAGAATACGTTCCGCATTTCTGTAGATAATATGGTATATTTTCAGGCGTTCATTGTTCTCCTCATTCTTAATCAGTTTCTGTAGAGGACTGATGATTAGAGACATCGGAGTGCGTATCTCATGAGAGATGTTGATAAAGAACTGCAGTTTTGCTTCATTGATTTGTTCGGCATGGATATGTTGCAGCATTTCCTGATGCATTCTGTACCGATGTCTGATCTGAAGAATTATGATAAATATAATGGTCAGTAATAATAAGGAGTAGATAACTTTGGCCCACCATGAAGCATACCATGCAGGAGATATAAAGATGGTGATTTCCTTTATATTTGAATACACAGTGTTGTCTTTTGCTCTGATTTTAAAGTTATAGGTGCCGGGTTTCAGATTGCTGAATGAGATACGGTTTACACCTTTGGGCAGGCTAATCCATTTTTCATCGTTGATAGAATAAAGGTAGTTGATGTGTTCGGGGGCATTCAATTCCAGAGTGGCAAACTCGATGCTGAACACATTGTCTTTATAAGATAGATAAAACTCTTTTGCGTTGAATACGGGGCAGTTGATAATATTGTGGATACCGGATTTCATTCCTTTTCTAACCGGATTGTTATGCAGGAAAAAGTCGGTAATCCGGATATTCCATGTTTTTGCCGGATTGATAATGTCTTGCGGATTGAAATAGGTGATACCATTCATGCCACCAAACCAAATAATGCCTTGTTTATCTTTGAAGGAGGCATTCTTGTAGAACTCATTTCCCTGTAATCCGTCGCTGACATAATAATTGATAAATTTGTTGTTTTTCTTTTGGAATTGGGAAATTCCGGCATTGGTGCTTATCCAAAGAAAATCTTTTCCATCTCCTTGTATGGCATATATTGTATTACTGGGCAATCCGTCGGCAGTCGTATAAGTGGTTAGTTCTTTCGTTTTTTTATTCCAACCGGATAATCCTTCGGAACTGCCCAACCAGACAACTCCGTCGGCATCTTCAAAGATTGAATAAATAACATTTTGTGAGAGTATCTTATGACTTTGGAAATCAGGACTGTCGAGGTCTATACAGTTGACGCCGTCGTAAGTTCCGACATACAGTTTATTATCATCGGAATAGTGCAGGCAACCTATCCATTCGTTGATGAGAGATGTCTGAGATTGTACGGAGGTAAATTCTTTCGTTTTCAGGTCGTAGTAGAACAAACCGAATCCCATTGTCGCAATCCAAAGACGTTTGTTTTTATCTTCAGCGAAGTCGTATACACGTTGGATATAGTTGTTGTTCTTATCTACAAGTTTGTATTGGTAATCGCACAGTCCTGTCTGTTTGTTCAGCTTTCCCATACCGTTGATAAAGGACCCGACCCACATATTGTGTTCGGAGTCTTCGTACAATTTAATAACAGTTGAGGGTACTGAATGAGGATGGGCGGTGTGTGAGAAATGTTTGGCCGGCTCCAGCTTTTCCGTAAGGGCATAAATACCGTCGTTATCCGTTCCTACCCATAGAGTCCCGTTATTATCTTTACAGAATGAAGTAATGCAACAGGAACCGATGCAATTTTTATCTGTTGATTTATGTCCGATATACTTAAAGCTGTTGGTGCGGGCCGGAATTAATATGACTCCTTTCTGATAAACAGCTAGCCATAAGTTGCCCGAATTGTCCTTTAGGATGGAGTGTATTTTCGAGTTTCCCGAATCGAAATAATTATTGTCAAACTTGTATTCGGAGATTTCGTGTGTCTGGATATTATAAATGACTACTCCCTTGCCGTCAGTGCCGATATACAATTCATTGGGTATACCGGAATAAAGGAAGCAAACAGGGAGTTCTCCTTTCTCTTTCAAATCGACTGGAACAAAGGTTTTACGTTCTTTATCGTAAATGAATAGTCCTTTTCGTATACTTCCTGCATAAATGTTGCCTCGCTGGTCCTCGCATATACTTTTGACGTATCCGTTGTCTTTAGACAAGTGTAGCGTGAGCTGATTGTCGGGAGTGAGTTGATATACTCCTTCTTCCCCTTTTGCCATCCATACATTTTGTTTTTTATCTTCAAACAGGCTTCCGGGTGAAGTGACTGCAATATCGGCTTTTCGGACAGTCAACAGATGGTCTTTGATGTCCAGCTTGTACAATACATTTCCGGATACCCATATCTCTCCGTTTTTTCGCTCGATGAAAGAATTAATGTTGCTTTCAAGCGTTTCTCCGGTATCTTCCCATTTGGCAAGTGGAGTAAAATTGTCCGTGGCCGGATCATACATTTGAATCCCTATATATGTGCCGATAAGCAAATGACCCTTGCTGTCTTCAAAAACAGTACGAACAAAATTGTGGGCTAATGAATGTTCGTTATCGGGCTCATGTTTGTATATGGTAAATTTAGCACCGTCATAACGGTTCAGGCCATCTTCTGTTGCAACCCAAATGAAACCGTTCCGGTCTTGATATATTTGATTAATCAGACTGCTGGATAGCTCTTTGTCAGTAGTGAATAACTTAGGAGATTGTCCGTTGCATAACAAAGAAAACAATAATAATAGAAAAGTGAATACATTTCTCATAGTTTATAGATCGTTGTTGGTAGCACAAAGAAAACTAAAAACCTACATATAACCTAATAAAAGATGAATATTTTCATTAGGCTTCGGGGGTACAATCGGATGTTGTAACATCGTTGGTAAATAATGTAACATGAGAAAAGATTGACCTACCACCCCGTCCTTCCTGAAGGAGGGGAAGCCATGCGGACGAACTTACATCGAACTGACGTTACTTACAACATAGGTTTTACCGGGCTTTGTTTCGATGTCATATTCATAAACTTTCTGCAGTTTGGGAGATTGCGCACTTACCCCTTTGGCAACAAGAGGTTGCTTGATAGGAGTGGCGGCAAATAATCTATTTGAGCACTCTTTCCCGTTTGCCTGTTTTAAGCCTTTCCCTTTCAGGGGAACATAAGACCGGATGCGGAGCGTACCGCCTATATTCGATCGGATGATCGCTTTATTTAACACTTTGTTTTTCCAGTCCATATCGACGGTAAAGTTTCCACGTGCCACCAGCCCCTTCACACTTCCTTCTTCCCATGCATCAGGCAATGCCGGCAATAAATGTACGGCACCGTCATGACTTTGGAGCAACATCTCCGCTACTCCGGCTGTATAACCGAAATTACCGTCAATCTGGAAAGGCGGATGGGCATCCAGCATATTGGGATAGGTGCGCCCGTTCGGATATTCTTTAGCTAAGTGATCGTTGGGCAATAGTTGAATCATATTTTGGATGATTTGGAAGGCATGGTTCCCATCCAGCATACGTGCCCAGAAATTGACTTTCCAGCCGATACTCCAGCCGGTAGCCTTATCACCGCGTTGCAGCAATGTGTTTCTTGCCGCCTGGAATAACCTGGGATTGGAGTATGGAGAAATTTGATTACTCGGATATAGCCCGTATAAATGTGAAATATGACGGTGCTCGTCCTTGGGATTGTCAATGTCTTCCAGCCATTCTTGTAGTTGATTATGTTTTCCTATTTGCATAGGTGGCAACTTTTCCAGTGTTTGTTTGAGCGAATCCTGGAAAGAGGGGGCTTCACCTGCGATGTATGAAGCCGATAAGGTATTATGCAGCGCATCAAAGGCAATCTGGTTATCCATGGTGCAACCTGCCGTGATGGGACCGTGTTCCGGTGACACGGAAGGAGACACTACCAACCATTTATATACTGGATGTTCCACCAGAAAATCCATATAGAATTGTGCGGTTCCTTTCAGTATCGGATAATATTCCTTTAGAAATTCTTTATCTCCGGTAAAGAGGTAATGTTGCCAGATATGTTGAGCTAACCATGCACCGCCGCTAGGCCACATTCCGGCTGCGGCAAAATCGACTACACCACAGATTCTCCACAAATCAGTATTGTGATGCGCCATCCATCCCCGACAATCATACATGGTTCGGGCGGTTTCTGCTCCTGTGACAGATAAATCTTTCAACATGGAGAATAGCGGACCATGTGTTTCACTTAAATTGGTGACTTCTGCCGGCCAATAGTTCATTTCTGTATTAATGTTGATGGTATACTTGCTGTCCCACGGGGCATGTGTGCTGTTATTCCATATTCCTTGCAGATTAGCCGGTTGTCCACCCGGTTGTGAAGATGAAATCAGCAGATAACGTCCATAATGGAAAAGTAGAGCAGCCATTGCCATGTCTTCCCCATTCCCGAAGTTTTCAATTCGTTTGGGAGTTTCCAGTTGGGAAGCTTTGCCTGAAGGTAATGTAAGGCGTACACGGTCAAATTGTTTTTTATAATAAGCGATATGGTTTTTGAAAGCTTTTTCGTAAGGTGTTTGCATCGCTCTTTTCAGATATTCGCTGGTCCGTTGGGATTCATCGGCACTGACATCCTGGTAGTTTACGTAGTTGGTTGCTGCCGATATATAAAGGGTGGCTTCTGTTCCTGCATTTATTTGGAGCGTATTTCCTGCCGGGCGGAGAGTGCCATCTGTTTTCACTTGAACCTGACATTCTGCGCGTAGTGCGGCTTTCAAGCCTTCCTGTTCTTTCCCTTGACAGGTGATAGTCAGTTTGTTATTTTGAGCATTGACCTCATATTTCAATGGGCAGTTGTATGACACATTGAAATTTAGCGCATGGGGTTGGCTCGCCTTGATGTGCATGATGATGACATTATCCGTGAATGAGGCGAAAGTAGTGCGGGTATAGTTTATACCATTCACTTGATAGCGGGTGGTAGTTGTTGCATTTTCCAGATTCAAGTCGCGGTAGAATCCGGTGGCATCCTTATGTCCGGGGAACTCCAGGTACAAGTTTCCCAATGTCAGATAGCTCATTCCGTGTTGCCGGGTTAGAAAATTGGCATCAATGAGCCTTTGTGCTTCCTTGTTTTTTCCTTCAAATATCAGTTTGCGCACAATAGGGAGGACATGTACTGCATTCGGGTTATTATTGTTATAAGGAGAGCCTGCCCAAAACGTTTCTTCATTCAGTTGCAGTTCTTCACGCTCGGTTCCTCCATATACCATCGCCCCAAGGCGGGAATTGCCGATAGGAAGAGCTTCCGACCAGTTCTGTGCCGGTTGGCTGTACCAAAGTTTCAAATTTTGTCCTGAAACTAAATGACTTGTTAACAGGAATAGCAGGAAGAGTGTGTTTCTATTCATATTGTACATTTGTATAGGAATTAATATGGGTTTCTCATGATTTGAACGCCTTTGTTCAAATCGGTCGGATTATGTGTTACAAAGATAGATTATTTATTTGTTATGAAAGCATAAAAGATGTATCGGATTTTTTGTTCGTAGGTTGCCTCTTCCTGTGTTTGTGTTACCAATACTATGATGTATGTTACATACGGCTTATTGGGGAAGGAATTTTTTTGCTTTTTGTGTGAGAGCAACGTACTTTTGCAATATCTGTTTGGAAAGTGGAAGTATTAAACGGGTGTCTTACATAACTGATAAAACACATTATGATAATTATGATTACTGTAAAAAATGCATTCATACTATTGATGGTGTTGGCAGTCACATTGATTGCGCAACCTCTTTCTGCTGTTATACGGCTTCCTCGATTAGTCAGTGACAAAATGGTGTTGCAACGTGATACGGAATTGAAAATCTGGGGGTGGGCGGATTCCGGTGAGAAGGTCACTGTACGTTTTCAAGGCAAGCATTATGATACGGAGGCGAATCAGAAAGGTGAATGGTCGGTAATGTTGCCTCCTCAAAAGGCGGGAGGTCCTTTTGTGATGGAAGTGAACGAGCTCATTATTCGTGATATTTTGGTGGGAGATGTTTGGCTATGTTCCGGGCAATCAAATCAGGAGACGCCTATTTCGCGCCTGACAGATATGTTTCCCGAGATTAATGTGTCGAATAACCATATGATCCGTCATTATAAAGTACCTACTCAAAACTCAGTAGAAGATTTAAAGGAAACGATTGCCGGTAACGCTGTATGGCATTCGGCTATTGCTTCTGAAGTGATGAACTGGACTGCATTAGCCTATTTCTTTGCGCAGGAAGCGTATCAAAAATATAGAGTTCCTGTGGGGATGCTTGTTTCTAGCCTTGGAGGTTCCGCCATAGAAAGTTGGATTAGCCAGGAGCATCTGAAAGAATTTCCACAATTGCTCATTGACAGAGAGGCATTGGATAGTTTGCGATTAGTCAGGAGAGATAAGGGAGCCGGTAAATGGATGGCAACCGATGTTGATGATTCTGATTGGTCGACGATACAGGTTCCGGGTAATTGGAGAACAAACGGAATGGATGTAAACGGTGTGGTGTGGTACAGAAAAGACTTTGAGGTCCCTGCTTCTATGGTCGGTAGGCATGCGAAGTTGTATATGGGGACACTTATAGACAGCGACTCTGTTTTTGTGAATGGATGTTTTGTCGGTTCCACAGCGTATATGTATCCACCGCGCAAATATAACATTCCGGCAGGCGTTTTGCGTGAAGGGAGGAATAATATAACAGTGAAACTGACGGCTAATTCGGCTAACGGTGGTTTTGTGGAAGAGAAACCATATAAGATAGTCGGCGATGAGGCGGAAATAAATTTGGTCGGTACTTGGAAGTATAGAGTCGGCATGAACCTGAATGAAGCAGGGAAGTATGTTAAACGACTGGCTAACTTAAAGTCTGCGGGGTCGGGACTTTATAATGGAATGATTTATCCGATTAAAGATTATAAAATCAAGGGAACAATTTGGTATCAGGGCGAAACTAACGCTGGACATCCGCAGGGATATGCCACATTGTTGGAATCATTGATTACTAACTGGAGGGAACTTTGGGAAATGCCGGAGATGCCTTTTTTATTGGTTCAGTTACCTAACTTTATGAAGAAGCAGATGCAGCCTTCGGATGGTGGTTGGGCAAGGCTCCGGGAAGCACAGTTGCAAATTGCTATGAATGTGCCTCATACTACATTGGCGGTAACTTATGATGTGGGAGAATGGAATGATATTCACCCGTTGAATAAGAAAGCTGTAGCGCACAGGTTATTCTTGGGGGCTCGTAAGGTTGCTTATGGGGAAAAGTTGGTAAGTTCGGGACCTGTTTATAAAGAGATGAAGATAGAAGGTGATAAAATCATCCTGACATTTACGGAAACAGGCAGTGGGCTCACCAGCAAGGAAGGAGTGTTAAAGCACTTTGCCATTGCAGGCGAAGACAGAAAGTTTGTTTGGGCGAATGCTGTTATTAAAGGCGGTAGGATAATCGTTAGCAGCAAAGACGTAGCAAAACCGGTGGCTGTCAGATATGCTTGGAGTGATAATCCGGAAGAAGCTAATCTTTGTAATAAAGAAGGATTGCTGGCTTCTCCTTTCAGAACAGATAATTGGTAATATGAAGAAGGTGATTTTATTTTTTATTGTATCAGTTTGTTGCTTGTCGTTATATGCACAAACAAACTATCAGAGTAGAGTGATGACAGATACGCTCTACAGTGACGTATTAAAAGCAAAGCGTGCGTATACTGTTTATCTTCCTAAGAGTTTCGAACAGGATAAAAAGAAAATGTATCCTGTGCTCTACCTGTTGCATGGTATGTGGGAAAAAAATGATGTATGGATGAACCGCGGGCACGTAAAAGACGTGATGGACTGTCTTACGGCCAGCGGTGAAGCTTGTGAAATGATTATTGTCTGCCCCGATGCGGGGGGAGGAGATCCGAATATATTTCAGAATGGGTATTTCGATATGCCGGGTTGGGCGTATGAAACATTCTTTTTTACGGAGTTTCTGCCCTATGTAGAGAAACGTTTTCGTGTGATAGGTGATAAACGGCATCGGGCTATAGCAGGACTTTCGATGGGTGGTGGCGGAGCTACTTGTTATGGGCAACGCCATACAGAACTTTTCTGTGCAGTCTATGCTATGAGTGCATTGATGGATATTCCGGAAGAAGGGGCCGCCCGCTTTAATGATCCGAATGGTAAATTGGCTGTTCTGACTCGTTCGGTTATAGAAAAAAGTTGTGTAAAATATGTTACCGGGGCAAATGAAGAACAGAAGAATGAACTGCGCAGTGTAGCTTGGTTTGTAGATTGTGGTGACGATGACTTCTTGCTCGACCGTAATATTGAATTTTATCGTGCAATGAGGCAGGCTGATATCCCCTGTCAGTTTCGTGTGCGCGATGGAGGGCATACTTGGGAATATTGGCATTCGGCTCTCTATATTTGTTTGCCTTTTATTAGTCGGTTTATGGGGGTGTGATTTTTGTTTTATTTTATACGGAAATAACCCAAAATACTATCGCTGACAATAACTCGTCAATATGCAGCTTTTATCTCTTTCTCTTGCTTAAAAATAACTAAGAGCCTGTTTAAATTTTCCTGAGATGATGTTAGATAGGCTTTACCGACCTGTTT
>ERZ778515.725-NODE-725-length-27463-cov-17.551956_pt1 | contig 27463 bp, 27 predicted proteins | sample MGYA00510343_ERZ778515 | MGnify/ENA primary metagenome ERZ778515 (study PRJEB29527, sample SAMN07138965) | mouse gut metagenome | material: feces | host: mouse | place: China:Nanjing | collected 2016-01-25 ...
ACAAATTAGGATTCTTTATAAAGAAGTTTACAGCAATCTTATTCAATCCTTTTGTCAGGCAGGTAGCAGTAGCACCATAAATCTTTCCAGTCTTATTGTCTCTGACCGTAACTTCAGCCTTCTCAATATCTTTATCGGCTAGTATTTCTACAATATTACTAATGTCGGCTTGTTTATAAGAAACCTCTTTTTGCCGGATAAACACATTTTCTATCCGCAAACCATCCCATGCTTCTAATAAAACAGGTCTCCAGATACCAGAAGTTACCAGGCGAGGTCCCCAGTCCCAACCATAATGATAGCCTGCCTTACGGGCAAAAACACTAACCTTTCTATTGAATACTCCTCCATTCTCCGACTGGTCGTTGATTGCCTCATAGTGAAAAGGCAGCGCATCCCATTTAGGCATATCCCGTTTAATAGGAGAATGGAAATATATCCTTAATTTATTATCCTTTGCTTTCAGTTTATCTTTTACGGGAAGTTTCCATTCACGAAACATATTGTCTGCCTCCAATATCTTTTCTCCATTCAAATAGACATCTGCATAAGTATCAAGCCCTTTAAAATAAAGCCGTATATTGTTTTTATCCATCAATTCGGGTGCTACATCGAAGGTTGTTTCATAAATCCAGTCTTCCTTATCAACCCACTGTACACCTCTTTCATTTAAGCGATAAAAAGGATCTTCAATGATTTTATTATCAATCAAGTCAGTGTGTACTACTCCCGGGACTGTAGCAGGATACCAGTTAGAAAGACGAGCTTGTTTAAACCTCCATCCCAAATGGAGTTCTTTCTGAAGTGTATTGGCAGATATGTTACCATTCAGAATGGAAAATGTAGTGACCATAGCTAGTGCAACCATCTTTAAATAAATTATCCCTGTTGATTTTCTCATAACAACTTTATTGTGTATTAGATTTCCATTTAAAATAACGTTGCAAACATAGGCAATTGTCAATCAATATTTTAATACTATATTACTTAATCATTATACTTTCTTGAAAAGAGTAATAGAAAATTATTTTAGTAGATGACAAAATTTAAATTTATGCTATTAAACATCTAATTTTTAAGTGATTAAATTTGCGAAAGTCCCTGAAATTTAGTAATTTAAAGGAAAAGTTTGGTCGCTTTTTCTCATGAAAACTACTAATTTCAAGGACTCGGTCAAAGTTAACCAAATCCTCCCGATTATGCAAGAGCATTTTGGACAAAGTATGAATCTGGCACGCATAAAACTTATGGCGCTGCTGCTCCATGCACTCTGTGTGGTGCAGACTGTCAGCCTTCACAAACTGGCTGATGCGATGCCTACGGCTGTCGACAAGGATTCCAACCTCAGACGGCTCCAAAGATTCTTTGCCAAGTATGTTCTTGACCTTGACATCATAGCCCGTATGATTTTCTCGCTGCTTCCCGTCAAGACCGGTCTTGTGCTCAGCATGGATCGCACCGACTGGAAGTTCGGGGAGTTCAATATCAACATTCTTATGTTGGGCATCACCTATAAAGGGATTGCCTTCCCTTTGATATTCAGTCTTCTCTCTAAACGTGGCAACTCCAACTGGGAAGAACGCAAGAAGATTATGGAACGTTTTATCCGTCTTTTCGGAGCGGAATGCATCGACTGCCTTGTGGCAGACCGCGAGTTCATCGGAAAGGAATGGACAGGATGGCTCAACAGCCGTCGCATACGGTATTACATTCGAATACGTCAGAATTTCCGGATTGTCAAGCCTTCCACCGGTGAAAGAATCCGTGCATGGTGGCTGTTCAATGATTTGAAGGTCGGTCAGGAGAAATTCTTCCATAAGCTCTTTCTTCACAAAGGGGAGTATGTCTATCTTGCCGGCAGCCGGATCAAAAACTCCGATGGTGTTCCGGAATTGCAGATTCTCATATGCTTCAATCGGCCCGAGGAGGCGATTTTGACATACAAAAAACGATGGGAGATAGAAACGGCCTTTAGAGCCATGAAATCTTCCGGCTTCAACATCGAGGACACCCATATGCGTGATATGGACCGCATCGCAAGACTTGTCGCGATGGTCTGCATGGCTCTTGTATGGGCATATCTCGTTGGTGAACATAAAGATATAAATATTAAACCGATAAGGATTCTGAAACATGGAAGAAAGGCAAAGTCGCTTGTCAAGTATGGTTTGGAGGAGATTTCAACAATACTTCTGCGTCCGACTTATACCCCAAAATTCGATGTTTTCAAATTTTTGTCATGTACTTAAAGTTCTCATATTCATTGCAACCTTGCAAGTGAATTAGTCCAGTTTAGATAATTTGATAAAAAGAGGAGACTCTAAAAAACTTATGATTTCCGCGTTTTGGAAATCTTTACATTGTAATGCTTCCAAATTAGCGGAAATTCCATATATACCATTCTTGTCGCGATTGACAACAAACCTCTCTGCATCATATATTTTCTCACTGTGCTTATTTATGGCACGTCTAATTCCGCTGATCATAGGAAGACGTATATCTGCCTTTGTAATGTCTGGTGCGTTTTCAGCATCTCCGCCAAAAGCAGAATAAATTTTTGCATATTTTTTTTGCAATAGTTCCATTCTATGATTGAATTTAGATAATTGCTTTGCAGAAGTTGGAGGAGTGAAGTTAATTCCTCCGTTTTGCTTTATGCTGCCATCTTCATCTCGAATTGCCATATTATATGCCTCATATACAAATAAAATATATAAGGCTTTCTCTTTACGATGTAATCCCGACAGTGTTATATCAATCTCAGGAAATGATAAAGTTCCATGAACGAAGTCTATAAGAAGATGACACATTACCGATTTTTGTAACAATAATACCTCAAATACTTGACGGTAAAATCCATTGTAAAGGAAACTGTCCTTCTCATCTTTTTTATGAGATACGATAATATGATCACTACTATTATACGATAGGAATGTATCAACTAATTCTTGAACAATAGATAAGACATCGGCAGTTAACTCGATTCTTAAAAAATTTGTAAATATTTCATTTCCAACTTTAGATTGACTAATTCGGAGCATAAATGCTGGAGGTGTATCTGCAAGTTCATCAAATCCTAACTTATGGTGTAGCTGTTCAATACAGAATGTGTCTGTCTTGAAGAGTTTGATTTTTGTTAGAAGTCCAGCAATGGCACTTTCAGATAAAGAAGGAGATAACATAGCAACAATCTCATTCAATAGTTCTCTGGGAGTCGTGATATAATGACGTATGACTTGTGGCAAATACACAAAATCCAATCCACACAACTTCAATTCTCGTGAAATAGCTCTGTAATTGGAAGCAATCCCAATGTTTATTTCTTTAGCATGATGAGATTCGACATAAAGTACCTGACGTTCGTCAAACCATGATTCTTCAATCTTGGAAGAAATAACATCGCAATCTAAAAAAGGAGAGTTAAGGCAAAGTTGCAACATTAGCATTAACAATGTTTCTTCCCTTGCACAAAAGCCATCACTCATTGTCAGATCTTCAAAAGTACCGAGTAAATCTAAGATGAAACTTTGCTCCATTTCCTTGAGTATATTTACAGCCTTGTTCAATGGCATTACATATGCCTCTATTTCATCCTTACGAGTAATTGAAAATTGATTTTTCAAATTCCGGTATAGCTCCATTTCTCGGCTATCTATGACTTTATCCGCTTTAATTAAATCAATGAGGATTCTTGATATAGCTGCTTTTTCGATTGCCTTCATGAAAAACTATTTTATAAGTTTTGATTGATAATCCTGTCCTTGCTTCAAATAGGTCATAAGCATAATAACTCCGATGAAAGTGATAGGTAATGCTATAAACATTCCCAATATGCTTCCACAAAACGTGTCATATAAACCGTGAATGACAGCAGGAACTGCAACTGTCAAAAAATACAGAGACATTCTATACTTAGGGTACAAATTTGCAAAAGCGATAAAATAGCCCGCTATACCACACCAGATGGCGTGAAGGAATGGAAGACTTGTTAAGCGGGCTATATTCATGAAGAAAGCCCCTGTATAATCTAATTGAGTATTTACCTCCATTTGATATTGTACTCCCTCAAAAACGCCAAACGCAATTCCTGACATTAAGCCATAATATACTAATGTTTGTGGTAGCAATGGTTCTTTAGCTTTTCTGTAAATAATAAACAGAGGAATTGCTTTAGCCAATTCTTCCATTAAACCGACTCCTAAAACAAATCCAAATAAATTCAAAGGAAAAGATAACTCTATCAACTTGTAAAATGGATTTAGGTGTGGAATACCTAATATATCCCATGCTACAAATACAAATAGCTGAGTCAAAAAGAATACTGAAATAGTCGTCTTGATGGAAACTTGTGGTGTTTTAAAAAGATAATAAAAAAATAGTCCCCATATACAAGAAAAATACAAAGCAATAGCATAGAATACGCCAAAATCCCACATTGGTATAGCCATCAATACACTTGGAAACAATCCAACTATCGCTAAAATCAACAAGCGCTTTTCTGAAAGCCATTGTTTATTGAGAAAACTATCTTTAGGTATAATAAGTTCTGTCCCAATTTTACGTAATTGGGTAATCAAATCACCGCCATGAACTACTTTTGGTTTTAATCCTGCTTTATGTAGGAAATGTGATACTGTATTTACTTCATTCGTAGATACACTTTTGGCTTTATCGTGCAGTAAAATTTGACCACTATTCACGTATGACAAGAGAGCATTCTCATCATACGGTCCGTAATCTTGATTATTTCTTGTAACGTATACCATTAAAGTCATGTTTAGAAACGAATAGATTTCAATATTACCTCAAGATAATTTTCACTATTTCCAAATTGATAGTATGACAGAAGACATACTTTTCCTGTTTGGGTGTTGAATAATAGTGCATAATGCCATTTGATAGGATTTTCTGTCTCGTATTGAATCGTTTTTATAAAATATGGATTACCGTTAATAGAACGCTTTTCATTTAGGATTTCTTTATAAGAGTACTCTTCAAGTTCAGAATCTTTCCAATTTTCCCAATAAGAATTGAAATTCTTTGCTGTAATATCAGAGTCATAGTCGCTGCATATTCGTATCCAGGCACAATCACTAAGTTCCAAGTCAAATAGAATAATTTTGGGGTCATCAATTTCTTGTTTTTCACATGTAAACCCATCAGGTTTAGTGAACACTATGCGCCCATCGGTATATTCATTATATGCTAGATCTGTTGAAGAAATAAATTGAGCTTCAATTTTATCGTGTTGTGACTGTATATCTGCGATTCCGATGCCAAGCATAAATAGAGGAACTATAACAAATGCCGCAGTTATATAATAATCACGACTAAACAATTTACGATAACTTTTTGGGATAATATTCTTTACTTGTTCAGAAAAATTTAAATATAAGAACCATATAATGCTCCATATGAGTGAGCGTATGAGACGTGGCATACTGCCAATACCAGTTTCTTCAAATTCACCACTTAATAGTACAATTATGTTTGATACAAAAACAGCAATGATATATACTTTTGTTAAATAAACAGCATTCGGTTTCTTTTTGAGAAAAGCATAAATAGAGTATATGGCTAAAGCAAGCAACATTACCCCAAAAAAGACATCTGTCAATGCTAAAAAATGGCTTCCATACTCTTCTACATTATAAGTGAATATAGGATATATGGCACTGAACAACCCGCCAAGCCCCATAGAAAACAGCAAAAAACCTAACCACCCATGAATATGTTCATTGGGATCTGGATAATCTATTTGTGGATTCGGTATTTGCGTTTGATTAATGTTTGTTGTATCTTGATTTACTTCTTTTTCGGCTTTCTCTAAATTTATACGTTTTACATACAAGTCGCATGACTGTTCGCATGACTGTCCATTAAACTCGATATTCCCTGTACAGGAATCATTATATTTTTTACACTGTTCGCATTGATCTTTAATTGCCATACTACTTTAATTGTTTACTAATTGCACAATAATAAGTCTTCCTCCATCCTCTGTGGATAGGAGAATTTTCTTATCCTCGGTCAATTCAACATATTGTCCAATCTCGATTTTCTTATCTAAATCTTTATCATATAAACTATCTAATCGACGATTGATAAGAATCCATTTGCCATTGAAGAAATGAAAATCACCAACAGGCTTCTTGTCTTCATCACTCGTTTTTTCGTTTGGTGTTATAAACCTATTCACATGCCACTTATATAAAGTTTGCTTATCATATACCATAAGACGGTAATTTTCAGGCTTAAATACTCCTTTCTTGGAAGAATAGTATAAATTCAGAACAGGTAACTGCCCATGATATTCTTGCCCACAAAATGGACATCTTGGCTTAGTCGAGTTGTCAAACACGAACCATTTTGATTCGCAATTCGGATTCTGACACGGCTGCATCAAATCTGTTGTCTTGATTAGAGCTTGTTCCCATTCGTCTGCTGTTGGTCGCATTGCTGGATTATGTAATCCATCAATGAAAGCTCTATTGAATAATTCTTTTAGATAAGGACCACAAATACTATAAGGAAGTTTTGTTACATCTCCTTGGGGTAGTTCGCTTTTTGCCAACTGATCGATTTTGGGCCTGTTACTTTTGTCTGTCGGGTGTTCAATGAACAATGCTTTTGCTCCCATAGACAATTCTTCGTCTTTGGCAGCATCCAAATCGTTTACCTTACCGCCTCTAAGTGGATGACGATAAAGTAAATACATATAAATAAGGACTGCTAACGCGTGTCTGTCAGTTTGAATACTTGGTAATTTTTTGTTGGGGTCTCCAATTTTCAAACTTCTAGTTTCAAGCACTTCTGGTGCGATGAAATCAGGCGTTCCGACTACATCTGGTGGATATTTACCGGGAACAACTAATCCGTCAATGTCTATAATAGAAGCTTTACCGGAGACAGGATCAACTAATACATTCTTATATGACAAATCTGAATGTGCTAATCCTGCCGCATGTAATCTTTTTACGGCACGCGCTATTTGAATACACATATGATAATGAGTAAGCCAGTTTCCTTTCTCACTTGCTGGTAAGAAACGATTCCTGAGTTTAGCAGAGGCGAACCATTTCCCCTCTTTCTCTTTTCCTTTGAAATTACCGGAACTAAAGAAAAAGTGTTTATGATAGGTCGGACAGACAATGCCAATTTTGCCATTCCATTCAACCATTTTTGTTGGCCAGCAGAATAGATTTTTCCAATATTCACCACCAACTTGATTGAAAATACGCTCCCTATACGTTCCTGTTATATTGGTTAGGCGGTCTTTTGAATTAGCATCTTGTGGCTGTCTAAAAAAGCCTACGACATAACTTTTGTCCGGACTAAAATAAACATCCTTCATAGCACCAGAACCTATAACTTCATCTATAAATTCGACTTTCGTACCATCTGTCGCTGTCAATGTAATAGTCTTACTCATATCTTCCCTTTTTAGTATAGAATAGCTATGGTTCTATCATCATGGTTACCTGGCAACCAAAAATCCAACCATTTCAATAATTGATATTGAGACTCTGTATTATCGTCAGTTAAATCAACTTCTGAGTTAATATTATCCCACAATTCATTCCATTTTTCGACTTTGTCAAGATTGGCATCTGTTTCAAAGAACGGATCTGAAATACCATCTGTCATCAATAGTAGAGCAGAGAAATCTTCCTCGATAGAATACTTCAGTCGAGACATAATTGATTCCGGAGTGAAAATTTCTTTCATCGTCAAGAAGCGTGTCTGACCAGCATATTCGCCCCCATCAGGAGTGCCCAATAATTTAATATACTGGCGTTCCTTGTCGTAAATGCACATAGCTCCATCGCCAACCCAAAAAGAAGCGACAAACCAACCGAAATCAAACTTCTTGCAGATGGCAAGCAATAGCGTCGTTGAATAATCACGTGGTTGATCTTCGTTAGCATTAGCGGTTTCGAGTATGACCCTGTGTGCCTTATGAGCAGCACCTCCCACAATGTTGTAAATAAGTGTACTGATAGTTCTGTTTGATTGCCTTTCTGTTGTGTTACTTAGTGCAATGATTTCTTTTTCCAATTCAATAGGATTCTCCAATGCGGTTTTACAGAACTCAACGCAGGTTTCACAAGCCACAGCAGAGCCTTTTCGTGAATATTTGGCAGAACCTGCACCGTCTGCTACAGCTATGATATACCATCCATTATCGTTATTATGGAAAATTTTAAAGTCATCATCGCGTGCTTTACCTTCATGAGCATGTGAGCGTCCACGTTTACTTGCTGCAACTATGTCCTTTTGAGAACCTTTTTCATTTTCCACGACGGTTATATAGTCGTGTGCATAGTCCTCTTTAAAAAATTTGATATTCTTATCAGTAGGAATGTCTTTCCAAAGTGAGCGTGGGTCTGGATTTATTGCGACTTTGAATTTGCGATCCAAAATACTGCATCCTTCGCTCCAGTTCTGATATTTATATTTTAGAGTAATATCATATTCACCAGCTTTCAACGGAATACCCTTAACCACGATTCCTCGTACATTGGTACCAACGACTCTTGTGTCAGAAAGCACTTGCGCATCTGTTTTTTCCACTTCTGTAACTTCATTGAGATCTATAGAATTTGTGGTTTCGCTTGGTGCATTATCTTCATTAGATGGCATAGTTGATTCAGAAACGCAATTATCTGGAATCATCTTTTCTTCCGTCGGATTTAAGATGATTTCCAATTCTGCTTGTAACCCTGCATCTTCTAATCCCTCCAACCAGTATTCGCAGATGTCAGAATCTTCTATTTTTATCAGTTGAGAATATTCCTCTCTGACCTTGGCATTGGGCAACGCTAAATTTAAGGCATCAATCCGATTTTTTATAACCAATTCTCTATCCATATAGTACTCGTTGTATTCGTTATATATTTTTTTTAGAAAGAACTCTTGTATGTCTGAACGTTTTTCAGAAGATACCCCTTGAGGAAAATACTTTTCAATTAATTGATCAATTATACCAGTCATATTATTACCCCCTCGCTCTATTTATATTCATTCCCTCTGCTTTACCTTCTCCTAATGTTCCTTCTAATCCACACCAAGGACATTTGTTGTATTCTGCATCTCCGACACAGAATATATTACCACATTCACAAACTACAAATCCAAATTGATTTCCGCAGCATGGACAGGTTGGTGCTCCAAGTAATTCAATAGTGTTGATATTCCTTTTTGTTTGCGATTCATCAGATAGCATCTTGTATGATTCTTCCTCTACAGGAAATGCTCCTACCAATTTGAAATCCGTGACATTGAAATGCTCTAATCCTTTTACATCCAATGGTCTGATTCTTTTTGCGTATTTGATTAGATAAGGACGTTTGGTAGTTTGGCATTTCCCCATGACAACAGCGAAATTTTCATCAATGCGACATGACTGATTAGTATCAACCTTTTCCAGGTTAATACCATCTATGGGAGCTAATTTTAATTCATCATTAGCTGTTTCAGAAACAGATACGCTTGATGTTTTGATAGATGCAGTTATCCATTTGAAGAAAGCAGTGAATGAATTTGCATCTGTATCCTTTAATCTTAAAACATTATCTGTAATGCTACTAAGCATCTTAGTATCAACATTGTCTCCGATAGAAATAGCTATTAAATTGCAACCTTTTCTGTACTTTGTATTCCAACGTTGAATCGCTCTATCCGGATTATCTGTAGGTGTTCCATCTGTGAATAAAAAGACTATCGGTTTCCAATCACCTTTTATTTCTTGTGTCGTCTGTTGAATATTCTGGTCTATACTATCCATAAGATGATTTAAACCTATGCCTAGTGATGTCCCTCCGCCAATAGGGAATTTAGGTGGATAGAATTTGAATAATTCAGTTAATTCCGAAAGCGTTCTTGCTTTTCCTGCAAAAGCAATTATGGATACATACACAGTTTCCAAAGCGTATGGGTCAAATCGTAGCTCTTGTATGATTGTCCGTATGCCGTTTTGAACCTCTTCTATTGGTTCGCCCACCATTGATTCCGATACATCAATGAGGAAGTATATAGGTAATCGTCTCATATAATTAGCATTTTCTGATATTAATTCCTTTCTTAATCTATATGTGGTTATTACCTCGTTACTGTTTGAGGTATAATACTACCAGGACTTAAGTGTACTTTTCCGGGGCCTGTTATGCGAAGCATACTAAGTCCTTCACCCCCGAATACATTTTTCAGTGACCAAGCAGAAAATAGTTGATGCTCTGAAATACCCTGCATCGCAATAATGTGGTCTTCATCAACGTCAATAGTTTCTCCTGTGCATAACTCCTTTGTTATAGGTTGTCCCTTGCAGTCCAGAAATACAGTTGATGTTCCTGATATTTTCTGCAAAAATCCACCCATACCGCCAACTATACCTGCAATTGAAATTTTTGCAGATACTTGAACTAAGTTGTTGGAAGCTACATACACACCTCTATTGCAAATTAGGGACTCGTTTTGTATCTTAACTGGATGTAGTCCAAAACTTCCACCGAAAGCGACTTTGCGAGATTTATTGCACTTATTAATGTAACGGACGAGGAAGATAGATTCTCCTGTAAGTTTTGCACCTAATAAATTTCCAATACTACCCAGAGTTCCATTTCCACCGCCATTCAACACAACATCCTTCTCAATACCTTGTTCCAAGTATATAAGAGTGCCTTTTTGAGCATAAAAATCTTCGCCGCTCATAAGTTCAACTTCGATATGCTGTATAAAATTTCCAACTAACTTTACATTCATATTGTTGCTAAATTATGACGTTAACCTCTTCTGGTGGAGGAGGTAAAATTAAACCATCAGTAGCTCCGACACTTTTGTTGCCAACCTCGATTAAATCAGAAACCCATTTGAAAAAAGTCTTAAAACTGGAACTATCCATTGTATCTAAGGAATACACTTGATCTGTTAATAGTTTTAACGGTTCAATCCTTGCTTTCATTCCTGCTGCGCAAGCTATAATGCTAGCAAATTTCTTTTTTTTGACCTCCGGTATAATTTTGTTGTATACCATTATGTCAGATGGATGTCCGTCTGTCATAATGAACAATAATGGCATCCAGTCTCCTTTCCTCTCAGGAGTACTAAGCGAAACTTCCTGTTCTACTTGATGACAAAGTTGTTCCAAAGCAGCACCAGTATGAGTCGGACCAGAATCTGGAGTTGTTATATTAGGTAACTGTAAGTCCTCCAAAGGAGTTAATGGTAGAATAACCTTGACTTCTCTATCGTATGTTATAATACTAATATTTACAGTCTCCAGTGCATATGGATCTTGACGCAATGTTGCAATCATAGATTCAATACCCACTTTAACCGATTCAATAGGTTCCCCTTTCATTGAACCGGATGTGTCTATAAGTAAATATACAGGTAGTCGTCTCATTTTGATTTAATCATTACTTTCTTTATTATAACCCATATATGCACCCAAAATCACACTGCCCCCTAACATCCACCACACTGTATTATCTGATTCATAAGAATAACCAAACATTGCCATGATGATTTGGTATAAAATGTATGTTATAGGACATAGGATAGCTCCGATAATAGCTCCTGGCATAGAATTTTCAGGAACAAAATTGTGAATAGTCCCAGCAACCAAAGCAGCTCCAATGATAAGAATCATTGCATATTCCGCTTCTAACCATATTCCAAGTACAGCCAAAACAATAGCTACAATTATACTTACGCCTAATCCTGCAAAAAAAGCAACCCAATACTTGGGCTTTTTGGGAGTAGGTGCGGACATACCCAAATCGGATGTGTTGATTTTATCTATGTTATAGTCTGACATAATTTCTTCTTATATAATGCCAAACATCTCAATTGCAAGAATATAAAAACTCTACAATCAAGATATCTGGCATTCTTTTCTTTTTGAATTATACAACGATATTTACTTCTGGTGGGGGAGGTGGTAGCTCGCTCAAACCGCCAACCTCTTGACAAGTTTCTTCAACTTTCATACTTCCTGCACTTACGGACGCAGAAACCCATTTGAAGAATGACTTAATAGTGGCACTATCTGCTATGTCAAGTTGTACAACACACTCGGTAATTTTTTTTAGTGTGTCTGTATTGGCTCCTTGACCTGCTGCACAAGCCACGACCATTCCGAATTTGCGTTTTTTAAACTCTGTCAATCCTTTGTTTAGGTCATCAGTTGGTTCTCCGTCAGTCATAATAAACACCAAAGGTTTCCAATCTCCTTTGACTTCTGCAGTTGTTTTGGTGACTTCACTATCAACTTTTGATGCAAGCAAAGACAACGCTTCACCAAGAGCAGTACAACCTCCAGCATCAATGTTCGGTTGTTGGAAAGAAGACAATTCCGTCAATGGGGTTACTTGTTGCGCACTACTGTTGAATGTAATAATGCTCAAATAGGCCGTTTCCAAAGCGTATGGGTCTTGCCTCAATGTTGAAACAAGTACTTGTACGCCATTTTTGACAGCTTCGATAGGTTCGCCATACATTGAACCTGAAGTGTCTAACAATAGATAAACAGGTAATCTTCTCATAAATATCGTTGTTTAACAGTTTGTAATGTACTTTCAAAATCTCTGTCCTTAGTCGGTTCTCCGATGGCATTGAATTTCCATTCTCCATTTCTTTTGTAGAAAACGCCCATTACCATTGATACATTTCCGGCAAAAGTCGGATCGTTTGCAATATCATAAGTAGCAAAAACTTCTTTTACTTTGGTTGGAGTTCCCTCGTATATCCTAATGGAAGCAAATGGTATTGTTTTGAAATCATGCCCCCTAAAACTATTAAGAACAAATGCTATTCTTTCTGTATTAGGATTCAGTTTGGCTAGGTCAACGGTTATCACCTCATTATCCAAACCGTCATCACCATCCGTATCGCCAGTCAAGTCATCACCACTATGTTTGATTGCGCCATCATTTGACTTTAGGTGTCTAAACCATACTTTGTCAATTACATTCCCCGTTGCGTCAAATTGAGCACAACTTGCATCCAAATCAACGGCTTCTGTTGTAGTAAACCCTAACCAGTTCTTTTTCTTGATAGCTCCCCAGTTAACGCCTACACAGATGTTCTCCAGTTTAGAACCATTCCCTTTTTCAAGATTGATTCTTTGTCCTTTTTCTAATCGTATAGCCATAAGTCCTACTATTTTGCATAATCTTTAATAATGCGATGAATGGTAAAGCCTAAGAACTTATCATCATAAGCGTCACCTATTGCCGCAAATTTCCATTCTCCATTACGCTTGTATAATTTCCCCATAATCAGAGCTGTTTTGCCTTGGTATTTAGATTCGGCAGCAACATCATATTGGGCAAATACTTCTTTTACTTTACTTGGTGTGCCTTCATACATTCTAATTGCAGCATAAGGAATTTGTGAGAAATCTTCCTGTCCACAATTATTCAAGAAGAAATATATCTGATGTACAGATGGGTTTAGCTTATTCAAATCAACGGTTATAATCTCGTTATCAAGTCCGTCATCTCCACCTTTGTCTCCCTGTAAATCATCACCAGAATGATGTAAAGCTCTATCTAACGAATCGACTTTGCCAGGAGGAAGTCCAAATTTTGATAACAAATCGGGCTTGTAAAGTGGAGAATAAATATGGTCACAGATTTCCCCTTGCTCATTAAACATTACGCAACTCAGATCCAAATCAACATCTATTGTCTCTTTGCTTAGACCAAAGAATGTTTTCTTTTCAATAGCACCCCAATTACAGCCAACACAAAACGAGGCTAGCTTAGAGCCATTATTCTTGTCAAGATTAATGCGCTGTCCTTTCTCTAATCGTATCGCCATAGTACACTAATTATATTTGTTAAGGTATTCCTGCAAACCACCCTTTTGGCCTACACCGATTGCTTCAAATTTCCACTGTCCGTTTTTCTTATAAATGCGACCAAACTCCACAGCTGTTTCTACGGAAAAATCTTCTTCCAATTCATATTTTAGAATCTCCTCCTGTGTATCAGTATTGAATATTCTGATAAAAGAGTTGTGTACTTGACCGAAATTTTGTTTGCGTTCATCTGCTTTGTGTATTGTAACCACGACAACAATTTCTGCAGCTTGAGATGTTATAGATGTCAAATCAATTTTGATGCTTTCGTCATCGCCCTCGCCTTCTCCATCAAGATTGTCTCCTGTGTGAATGACTGCGCCATCGGGTGATTGCAAATTGTTGTAGAAAACGAAATGCTCATCTGAAATGAGTTTTTTGTTTTCCCCAAGAATAAAAACAGAGGCATCCAAATCGAATGCGGAACCAGTGCTAGAGGTATTGGTATCCCAACCCAAACCAATCGTGAATTTGGGCAAATCAACATTTACCCGTTGTCCTTTTTCTAAATTAATCATATAATATTGTTTTTAGTGTCAGCATTAAACTTCACTTCAAAGAGCATAGGCATAATTACTTTGTTGCTTAATAAGCATACTTATTTACAAAGTATTGCAATCCTCCTTTGTAGCCGATTCCAATTGCCTCGAATTTCCATTCTCCGTTACGGCGGTAAAGCCGGCCAAATTCAACTGCTGTTTCAATAGAGAAATCTTCGTCAAGGTCATAGCGAGCTATTTCTTCGTTTGTAATAGCATTATATACACGGATATAACTATTATGCACTTGTCCAAAGTTCTGGCGACGATTTTCTGCATCGTGAATAGTTGCTGTGAAGAGGATTTCTGACACACGCGAGTCTACTTTTGCCAAGTCAACAGTCAATGTTTCATCATCACCACCATCGCTGTTTCCTCCTGTCAAGTCATCTCCTGACGATTCAACAGCTCCATCTGGAGACTTTTGGTTGTTGTAGAACACGAAAAATTCATCTGCGGGTAGTTTCTTGTTTTCTCCGAGCATGAATGCGGAGGCATCCAAGTCAAAATCATACCCAGTACTTTCGTTGGGATCCCATCCCAATCCAACGCTGACTTTTTTTAAGCCGATTTCGATACGTTGTCCTTTCTGAAGATTTATTGCCATAATAAACTTTTTATATATTATTCGTTTTTTGCTTTTGCAAAATTACGATTGAAGGATGTTTCAAATCCGCAACTTAAAATGTTTCAAAGATTTGGTTTCCGACATTGTTCTGCAAAATTGCAAGGTTTCAACTTGGCTATCCCAATCTCTTAAAAAGAGATTAGGATATTTGATTATCATCTAATATATAGCATGTTACATCGTTTTTTTTGAGATTTTGCTAAATACTATTTCTAAACGATTTTCAAAATTTACTCTAATTTGATGAAACATATAGTTTTTTAGCCAGATTGATGCCCGTTTTTCAATTATTATTTGTACTTTTGTATTTGGTTAAGTATCTCTTTTTAAGAGACTTGGATGTTTGTTAAACAAAAAAAATGCCCCAATCACCAAATTGGCAATGGGGCTAAAATTAAAGGCTTTTGAGAATAAGCGAGTTGGCTTTATCAACAACGGAAGTATCGAGACTTGCGAGATATATTTGCGTTGTGGTTTCTGAATCATGTCCCATTCCCTCACTGATTACACTGATAGGAATTCCTTTCGCTTTAGCAGCGGAGGCCCAACTATGACGCGCAACATAGAGGGTTAGGGGAATTGTGATACCAATCATAGAAGCAATCTTCTTCAAATTATGATTGATGTTGTACCCTACATTTCGATAGGCACATCGCTCATTAGTATCAACATACCTGATTATCGGCAGTAGATAGTCTGAAATATTTTCCGGGTATCTATCAAGAATCATCTGCATTTCCTTTGTCCATTCGATTGTTAGTTTTTGCCCCGTTTTATGACGGCGATATGTAATGTAACCATTTTTAAGGTCAGTTTTTCTTAGAAATGCCATATCTATGAAACTCATACCTCGGAGATAGAAACTCATCATAAACATATCACGAGCAAAATCAGATGCTGGTGTAGAGGATAAATCTAATGCTTTGATTTTCTTTATAACAGCCAAAGGCAATGCACGTTTTATGGTTTTATCAACACCAGTATAGACATGCTTGAATGGATTACGATTCTCGATAATATCATTTTCAACAGCACGGTTATAGACGGCACGTAGAATACGGATATAAAAGGAGATTGTATTTGGGGTAACTCCTCTGTTGTGATGCCATGCCTCATATGCTTCCATTATTTCAGAGTTAAGGCTATCGAGCATCATGTCCTCATCATTGCGAAATTTCTTGAAACTATTGAGCGTAGCTTTGTAGGTTTCCGCAGTCCTTATTTTTCCGTTTTGCTTCAATTTGGCAATAACACTTTCCATATAGTTAAATAAGGAGTATTCATGCGCATAGCGTTTGAACTCTTCTATCACGTCATCGGCAGTGTATGCCAAACCTTGAGCATCGAATTTTCTACCAATCTTACTAAGCCGTTCCACATCCCAACGAATACGTTCACGAATAGATGAAATTAGTGACCTTCGTTCACTTTTCTGCATTGAAGTAACCATCGAACGGTTTTCATCCCACTCATAGGCAAACACTCTGTAGTTAGAGAGAAGTTGTCGCACCTTTCTCTCATGAATAATTTGATAGTAAATAGTACCTTCATGTTCTGCGACAGTTGAAGGACGAAATTTCACTTTTATTGAAGCCATATAATCAATGTTTAGATAGATAAAATAAAAGAGGTAAATAGGCACTCTTCCCCCAGTTCAAAAAATCAAAACTGAATAATAGCTGATTATATTAAATCAATTTCCCTTGATTGAACGAGTTGTTGTATTGAGAAACTTATGCCACCCATAATTCCCTTAACAAAAGAAGAAAAGGTGTACTGGATAAAAGCTATAGAAGCCATATTTTGCCACCTTACCCTGTATGAACCCTCGTGCTCCATCATACATAAATAGCACCATACAAGCAAGTAAAGCACCTACTATCCCGTAGTACATCATCAACGGAAAGGCACAGAGTAATTGCATCATTCTACTGAAGGGAAAAGAAATTTTACCAGATGTTCCAAACAAGTAGAAGATAACAATGACAAGAATCCCTCGCCACTCATAATCAACTCCTGACCAAATGGCAATGAAGGCTATAAGAAGGATGACACAACAACACAATGTGCCATCCTTCTTCAATTTCTCGAAAGTAGCCAAAGCAACGACACCCAAAGCCAATGTGAACATCACGTTATGCGTTCCATCCGCACCATTCAACAAATACCACGGAATTTCGCTGATTATGGCAAAAATCAGAAGTTGTAAAAAATATCTCATTCGGTTTCGCGTATATCGGAAACCCTCTGCAATTAGGAAAGCAAACACCGGAAAAGCGATGCGTCCAAAGCAGCGCATCACCTCATATAGCATCGTACCTTCCTCCATCAAGTAGTAGGCAAAATGGTCAACGACCATCGAAATGATAGCGATAACCTTCAAGGCATTACCACTTAAATCGGGTAGATTGATTGCTTTTTTATATCCTGAATATATGGATGCCATTTACAAAAGGTTTAACTCATACCCAACAGTTCCTTAACCATATCCTCAATCTCCTGATTTACCCGTTTGAAGTTACGGTTCAGCATGATTTCCTTCTCCCGGTCATTCTTGAACTCATAAATTTGGGGAAGCGGCACATAATGTTCTTCCTCTTCCTTTATCTTCTTCATGTCGAAATGCGTCTTGCAAAAATATTTCGTAGTCTTAAACTCCTCTGACTGCTCGATGTCAAACCGGTTCAGCATCCTGTCATCGGTAGCCGTGAAGTCACGAGCCGCCTGACCAGCCAGCCAACCGGTCGCCATATCCGCAATCTTCGCCGCCGGAACAAGGTAGTCCATCTTTTCGGAGATAGTAGTCGATACCTTCTGGTCATTGATGGAGATAGACCGGGAAGTCTGCTTCGCCTTGCCGAACACATCATTCTGTGCCCACTCCAAAGTCTCCTTATTACGAGCCGCCCCCATGAAGATATTACCGCAGGTCGTGATAATCTTCTGCATACCCACCTTGCCATAGTCCGCCTCCAGCTGGGGTAGTTCCTGAAAACCGAGCGTAACCGCCACCTTGTTGGAGCGAGCCGTACCAATCAGGCGGTCTATCTTGTGGAAATACAAGGTCGGCAGCTCATCCACGATGATACTCACCGGAATGTTACCCTTGGAGTTAACACGGGTAATCAGACGGTTCAGCACCAAAGCATTTAACGAGCCGATAACCTGTTCCTTCTCCGGGTCATTGGCAATCACCAAATAACTCGGATTTTCCTTATCGGAAATCTTCAAGTCGAAATCATCTCCCGTAAACACCCAATAAGCTTCAGGAGATACCAAACGTGCCGCATTGACACGCAGCGTACCCACCATACCTTCCAACTGGTCATTCGCTTTGTTCTCGTAGGCACTCTTGAAGGGAGCCATCAGGGAAGCAATCTTGTCATCCTGCATTAAAATGTTGAACACCTGGTCATAGGGTCTCCCCAAGAAAGAGAGCACATGCGGCATATCCGAATACTCACCCGTAATGGTGTCTGGCTCCACCTCGTTACCCTCCTCGTCCTCATACCAGCAGCGGTCAATGGCTATCCGTTTCCCTGTCCGGTCTTTGTAGGAATAACCATTCAGTTCCACAAACATCCTGTCCTCGTCGGTAGAAACATCATTTCCATTTTCATCCACGAAGTCCAAGACTACATTCCCTTCCTCGTCAATGGCATTGAAGTCATCCCAGTTCCGTATCACCAGTTCCAACTTCTTTCCCTCCTGTGAAATGAACCGTTTCAGTTTCTTGCCGTTTCTGAACCCGACCGGATGAAAGTTCACGAAGAAATAGATGATAGCCGCCAGAAAGTTCTCCGCAGAGTTGGTAAAGAACGCTTCCGAGCCGCCTTTCTTCTCACCGCCGCCCTTGTTCAGGGAGGCAAGGAGTGTGGCTGCCGTTTCGGACGCAGCCGCCAAGTCGGGAATGTACTTCCGCTGAATTGGATTGATGCGATTAGAATACTCCACATCGGTAAAGTTCACGATGCGGAACCCGCAATTTTCAGGCAGTTTGTTTGATTTCCGATTCTTGCAATACTGGTAGAACAAGGTCTTTGCCAATGTCGGAAACTTAAAGTCATATACCATCAGGGCAAACCCTTTGGCGGAATGCTGCCGGATAAACGGGTCGATGATGCCAAAAGACTTACCCGAACCCGGCGTACCCAATACAATCGTGCCACGGAACGGATTGATGATATTAATCCAGCCCTTGTGCATCTTCTGCTTCCAGTAGTATATCATCGGTATGTTCACCGAATAGTCATTGTTCACCAAAGTCTCCGACTGTTGGAACGACTCGTTCTCGAAGTTGAAGCGGTCATCACCCACCTTGTAATTGTAATACTTGGCAATACCATCCAGCCCCTGATGCACCAACATCGTGCCTACCACGGAACATACCGCATAAAGAATACGGTTGGCAGGAAAGCCCATCCAACTGACTCCGATGCTCATCCCATGGAAGACAAAGCAAAACCCGACCAGCGTCAAGCCTGCCAGCACCGGATAGATGACCATCGTCTTCACGTTGAACTTCAAAGCCTTCTTCGCTTTTGTGCCGATGCAGACCACACAGATACAGACCAGTTCCGTCACCTTGCAGCCCGCTACTGAATTGAATACCTTAAATCGTCCTAACAAGTCAAGGATAAACTGCGTGATGCGGTTGTCCGCCGTTATCGGCAGGTTCATGACAATCTCGATGATGAGAAAGATATAGATGCAGCTTCGGAAGTAATTGTACATCTGCTGCTGTTCCTTGGTCTCTTCAAATGCCATATCCGTATGATTTTAGAGGATTAAAACGGTATCTTCACTCCGAACAGCAAGCCGTTTCGGAACGTATCACCATGAATGAAGTTCACGTTGTTCTTCTGGATAATGGCAAACTCGCAACCGTTGCGGAATACATAAACGTATTCAAAGCCGCCTTCCAGTCCGAGGAAGAATTTCTTTTCCACCGCTCCGAACTGCGGGCCGAAACGGAAACGGAGCATCCCGTTCTTGTAACGAGCCAGACGGTGCTTGTAAACAATGCCGCCGTCCCAATAGTAACCCTTCCAGAAATCATGCTTCCGCCAGTGGTTGCCCACCTCGCCAAAGAGTTCGACCGCATGACCGTATGACAAGGGACGTTCATAGCCGACGGTGGCATTCAACGTGGAGGGGAACAGGAAACCTGCGTTGACAGTCAGTTTGCTGTCCTGTGCAAACGCTCCAGTCGAAGCGACCGCACACAAGAGAATTAATAAGAACTTCTTCATGGCTTTACAGTATAAGAGATATGATAATAGGGATAGTAGGCGGCATCTTTCAAGATGTCGGAGTCAAATCCGTCTGCATGAAGAATGTCCTCATATTCGATGGTCAGGACAATCACCCGTCCGCTGATTTGGTTCTCCGAGATTTCCAAACGCAGAACCTTCTCGTCCGGGAAAGTCAGCTTAGGCAGCACCAGCACGTTGCGATAGTTCTTCTTGAATTTCCTGGATGAATTGAGCGTAAAGACAGGAGACAACTCAATCGTCTGCGAATTGGTCGCTTTCGTCTCTTTCTTGTCCGTCAACTTCACCCGGATTTCCTCGATGTCGTAAGGTATCTTCGTCTTGTTCTGCAACGAATAGTCAATGAAGAAATAATCCCCGACGGCATAGATGTTGTTGACCATCGCCTTCATGCCGTGCGCCTTCGTTACTATCTGGTTATATTTCCGGTCGCTGCTATAGACCGCCCACGCATACCGTGCCATTTCCGCCATTGGCATGGAAACCTCCGGATTGATGTAGGACCGCGTATGATTGTACGGCACTTCAAAGATGGATGCCGCCATGCCGGGGGACTGCGTATAGAGAATATCGTACTGGGCGATATGACGCTCTCCAATCAATGTGATTGTGCCCAACAACTCATTGTCCTTGTAACTGCCAACCGCCTGTAAAGAATCACTTTCAAGATATGGCTTGATACGGACAATGTTATCGGTACACTGGTTGCCGACAATCTTGGCAGTGGGAATGTCCACCAGCTTGATGTTCTCCGGCATGACGATGTGGGTCGTAACCTCGCTGTTCACATAGATTTTCTCGTTGGCGGAGACCTGCGCTGCAACACCGAGAATACCGAAAAGGAGTATAAATAATTTCGCTTTCATAGTGGGTAATATTTATGATTTGATGATTTGTTTACTTTATGACAAGTAACCTATATGACTATCTTACTTGTCATCTTGCTTACTTTGTGATTAGTAATAAAGTTTACCTATTTCCATTTTACCGGGCATCATCCGAATTTATCAGATAGACAATCGTATTGTACTTGATTTTCGCCTTGTTCTTGCGGATGCCGGACGATATAGCCGAGGTAGCGGAGTTGTACATGTTCTGCAAGGCTTGCAGGGCGATAGCCTCTCCTGAAATCCCCGAGCCATAGCCGTCTTCCGACTCAAAGCTGATATTCTGCTGCACCGTGTTGACTCCGGCATCCTTCACGAAATCACGGAACGAGGATTCCGGCACGTAGAAGCCCTCCATGCCGTCATTGTCAAAGACGGACAGCTTGACCTTGATGAACTTGTCGCCCACCAGGATGCTGGTGATATTGGCACGGACACGCTGCTGACCGAAGCCGGTTACCGTCCCATAAAGGTATGTTCCCTTTTTAAGCCTGGTATCATCCACCGTAACGTCATCCAACAGTTTGAAGCGAAGGCGCGTGCCTTCCTTCGCCTTGGTTGTCTGATCAATCATGGCACGGATCAGCTTGGCTTCCACCGCATCGTCCGAAGCCGCGACCGTATGGAACTTGCCTGCGTTCGTATCGGATGACTTGATGACCAGGTTGGGACGGTTACGTTCCGCCTCCTCTCTCCGGGCTTGGGCGATGGAGTCCGCCCGCTGCTTTTTGGCTGCCTCTTCCGCTTCGGTATTTCCGTAGCCCAGTCCGTTCTCGATGGCTTTCTGCCTTTCATAGCTGCGCCGCTGTATCTCTTCAAGGTCACGGGCGAACTCCTCCGTAGTGTTTCCCGAAGCGTTCCCATACGCCTGTGAATTGATGTGCCTTCTGGACTCAGCCAGGGAACGCTCCAGTTCTTCCAGTTCCTGCTGCTGACGAATCCGTTCCGCTTCGGCGGCATCCAGACTGTTCAGTTCCTCCTCGCTGTAGCCATGCTCCAGCTTTTCCTCGTCCTTGTCCTCTTCACCAATGCCACCGACGGCAGTAAAGGCATCCTCGTCCCCGAACCGCCGTGCCATCTCATACATCTTATCTCCGGCTTCCTCGGCATTGGCTTCGGGAAGCTCCATGTTGATGCGGTCGGTAGCCACCACGTTCTCCGTCGTGCCACTGCCCCCGAAAGTCTGCATCACAAAGTATATCAGGGCGCACAACGGGACGAAGATGACCAGCGGAAAGATATACTTGGGCTGTTTGAAATTGATTTTAATCATGGGTTATCATTGTTTTTAAGGGATTTGACAATATGCTCCAGTTGCCCGTAGCATTGGATAATGCGCATCGAATCCGCATGGGACTTATGAGGAATGGCAATCATGGAATCCAGTTCCTCCCGGACAGCCTGCCCTTGGGAAGTCAGTTCCAACAGTTTCTGCCAATGCACGTTCTTGTTGGCTTGAATGGCATGAAAGCCAGTGAAGAGCGGTTCCATACTGGCAATGGCATTCATGTCGGCTGTTTGAGGACTGTCTGTCCGCACACGTTCCAAAGCGACAGTGCCAACCAACAGCAACAACAGCGAACCCGTCACACAGGCAAAGGTTCGCTTGGGATGTCTTTTCGCCCATAGATTCGCCCACCTGACTCTTGCGGTCAGGCGATACCTTGCACCAACCGCACCTAATTTCGGCTGTAGCCAAGACCGGATCAGTTGATGCGTCTGTAAACGGTGTTTCCTGATTGATTTCATTTCGTTTTTATTTGAGTTTTACATTAGTAAGCCAAATCCTTGTTCTCCAAGGTTCTCCAGTTCGTTATCATCAGCCCGTGGGGATTGTTTCGGGTCCTTGGCACGGATTCGATGTACCCGGTCGTTACCATCGAGCGTTTCAAGTCCCGTGTGCGGCGCTTGATAAGCTGCGTTCCGTAATAGGTAAACTTCCGCTCGTACTCGTCAAACTGGATGGAATCGCACATGATGGTGCAGACAGCCGAGGAAGAGATAATGTCCGAGTAGAAGCCGTTCTCGTCCATCGCCTGCTTCTGTTTCAACGCCGTTCCGTCCGCCATGTACATTGCTTTGCCGACTGTCCACTTGATATAGTCGTTGTCAGGCGGCAGGTTGAAAAAATACTGGTGGAAAAGCTGGATGTGCGCCTTCGCCTCCATGGTGAAGTTGGCTTCCAGTTGTGCGCGTTCCGCAAGGAACGGGATATCACCGTCAAGGACATAAATCTGCTGCCTCTCCCGGTTGACCAGCGAGATGCAGCACCAGACGGTAAACCCGCAGATGACGGCGCAACCGGCTATGGTTGCGAACACCGTCATCATGGCGAGTCTTGTCTTTTGTGCAAGGGATTCTATAAGCATATTCTTTCTTTTTAAGTTATTTGACCATTGATTTTCCCATCGTTCCTGCTGCGCCTATCGCTGCGCCAGCCGCACCTCCAGCCATAGAGCCTGCCGTAGATGTGATGCCCGTTGCCACAGAGCCTGCCGCAGTCGCCGCACTTGAACTTACACCGCCGGGAATCAGCCACGAGGCGACTTCGGGAACAAAGCGGATGATGTAGGCACCTACCAGCATTCCCATGGCGTACATGCAGTTGGAACCGATGCCCTGAAGCCCCAACGCTCCGATTTGCGACCAGGAATTGACCGACCCGTGCAATAGGTGGTTGTAAGCCACCAAGTCCTGCTGCAGGTTATACAGCAGAATGAAGTCGATGTAGTATAGGCACATATAGGTTACGAAGCCCCACAACGAGAGGGAAAGGTATTTCGACATCCACTGGCTCCATGCCGAACTCCACGGCGGCGCAAGGGAAAGGGCAAACATGATGGGACAGAATATCATCAGGATTGCCATGAATATCCGCTGCGCCACAAGGATGCCGTAATAGGACATCTGAAAAATCAGCTCGCCGACAAAGCGGATGACATCATTAATCCATTCACTGACCTTGGTCTCGGTGGCGACGGCGGCACGCTGCGCATAGTTGTTGATGGTATTGCCGAGATTGCTCACATTATAGATAAGCTTGTCCCACCAGGCGGCATCCTCACCGATGGCGGCTATCTGCTTGGCGGTGGAGATAGAATCCTGCACGGCTCTCAGCCGGTCCAGATACTCACTTTGCTTCTGCGCCAGCTTCAACTCGAAAGCGGCGACTTCCTTGTTCTTGGACTGCGCCATCGCCTTGGTTGCCGACTCCAGCCCCTTGCCCGGCACCTGCAAAGCCGAACAGATCCATGACGAAGAAGAGATGCAGAGGGAGATGCCGATGATACGCAGCAGCTTCATGACATCCATGCCCCGCCGTCCGAGCATCATCATCCAGCACTCATAAGAGCCTACGCAAAGTGCCAGGCACAGCCCGATGACACGTGCCAGTCCGACCGCATCGCCCAGCACCGCCACATTGGGGAAAGACTCCATGGCGACCAGCAACTTGTCCAGACTCTCGTCAATGGCAGGCAGTCCGATGATTAAAAGGGTACATAATAGGTTCATAATTCTTATTCCGTTTTATTGATTGTTCACTATCCATTTCAATTTCAATAATGGGTTGCCGCCACCGCGCACAGATGGGCGGTTCGGTTGACCAGTTCCTCCATTTTCGCCTTGGCTTCCTCGTAAGCCTGCTGCCGCTTGGCATTCTCCAGTTCATAACCGACTCCCGTCTTGTGGATATAGGCGATGTCCGCACAAAGGAGTTCGTTCTGTCGGCTCAGCTCGTTCACTTGGTACTCCAGCTTGCCGCCACTCTTCTTCAGGCAATAGAGCAGACCGTCCGTGATGCGGTCCTGCATCCGGTTGAACTCGTCCTTGTAGGAAGCGTAGGTCAAGTCCACGTTCCGGTCGGCTTCCCTTACCAGCTCTTCCTTGTACAGTTCCTCCATCCGTTTCCGTTCTTCCTCCACCTTCTTCACTTTCTGCCGCTGTGTCTCCTCGGAGGTAACACGGGTAGGCATGATGCGCTTGACATTGGACTTCGGTTCTTTGAAACGTACCCGGAAACCGGATTTGAGTCCCGCCCATTTCCAGTACATTTCCGCACCGGAGTATTTCTGGTGCAGGAAATAATAGTACCAGTCCGGAGCGAAGTCCCAAGGACCGTTCTCCATGGAAGTCCACTGCCGCTGTTTCTCCTTGTCGTTCCTTGTCCGCTGGGCATCTGCGGAAAGCGGAATGCTTGTCAATGCCGTGCAAAGCAGGCAGGTAATGATGGTTCTAACTTGCATATCCTTGATTCCATTTGTTAATGACCTTGTCCGCTATCTCGTCCTTGATGGTAGAGTTCAGGATTTCCCAGATGTAATCCGGCTTCCAGCCGCAATTTGTAACCAGATAGCAGTAGAGGTTCGCATTGTCAATGATGTACCGTGCCTTGTCAATGGTGCTTTTAAGTGTCAGCACCAAGTTCAACTTCTCGTCCATGGATGCCTTCATCAGGTTGATGCCGGAGGCAGCCACCGAAGCGTAGAGCTTGTAGCAGTGCTTCACCTCCCGGGAAATGGCGACATTGGCGTCCGCGTAGTACCATGCCACGAAGGGCTTCTTGGAAACCGACCGGAACGTATTCCCGGTAAAATCCTTGTAGTCCCGGACCAACTGGTACAGGGAATTGGCGGTTGACGAGATGGCACCTGCCAGCACCAGATAGGAATGGGCATTGCCCAATCGGGTATCGAGAGTAGTGCGTACCTCGTTGAACTTGTTCGCCCCCTTGGTTACAAGCGACTGCTCGCCGAAGCTCATGGCAACACGCTGCATGGCTTGGTCTTCATCCTTCTTCACCGCCTTGTGAAGCGCAATCAACGCCTCAATGGCCGGCAGGTCTTTGGGCACGACAACAGCGGATGCTTGGACGGACAATGCTAGCATCAAACCGACAGTGCCTATTGTTATTTTCCAGTGTCTCATATATTAGAAAGGTGAATGGATTAGTAATTGGCTGCGACCAGTCCGTTCCAGTCCCGAATCAGACCGCCGACTTGATTCTTCATAGTAACGATGTTTGCCCAGCCCTCCGGGTCGATGGCAAAGAAGAGATCATTCACCGTGGCGTATTGTGCCATTAGCATCATGCCCTTCACCTTGTAGCGTATCTCCATCAGTCCGGTATAGATGGTGTTGGCCAGCGTCAGCCGCTCATAGCGGTCAAGCAGGTTATAGCCATCGTTCTTCTTCTCGGCTGTGCCTTGACCTTTGAGCGGATTCTGCACCTTGGCATTGTTCACGATATTCACGAAATTCCCCACCAGTTGCTGCGTTTCCATTACTAAACCGCCCAGTTCCGTGAGGCAGTAGAGCTTGTTTGTGAACTTGGCTTGGTTCACGATTTTGATAAGCTCCGGCACGTCTTTGAGTATGTCAAAGGCGCAGGAGCCGATTTCCTTGTAATAGCGGCTTTCCGTTCCGAAGCCGGACACGTTCTCCATCGTCAGCTTGTACAGTTCTTTGATGGTAGCCATGCTGACCGAATAGAGTTCCACCTTCTTCTTTTTGGAGGCGATGGAGTCCAGACGCTGGTTATGCTGATTCTCAATCAGCTTTTGTGAGGCGGTGTTGGACGTAACCACCTTGACACAGTTCTTGTCAATGACCACCTTCCAGCCTGCAAGCATCGGAGAGGATGCGGATATTAAAAACATCGTCGCCAATATAAATCGTAACTTTACCATAATGACATTACTTTTTTATGTTCATATACTTGCCGGGCAAACTCTAAAAACAAAGGACTCCCAGCTTTATGGCGATCTATCTCTATTTGTATGATAGCCTCTTTCAATGTACCATAGTAAGCGATATAGGTTTTCAAGGCTTCCTTCTCGGTTCGTTCCGTGGTGTAAGCCCAGTAACATTCGGGGGCTTCCTCTACGCCATAGACATCCGAATGTTGTCCCCGGCAAATCCACACCTCCTTGAAGTTGCTGCGTCCTTCCCGGTTGTTCAGGGCGTTGATGGTAAAAATCTGCTGCCGCTGGATGGAAGTCAATCCCAAAATGGCGGCAATCTTCTCGTACCTGTCCTTGAACTTCGTCTGGTCGAGCAGTATCTTCACATCAGAGTTGTTGATGATAGCCTCCTTGACGATGGGCGAATCAATCACGTCATTCAGTTCCTGCGTAACCACTCCAGCAATGCCGTGGAACTTGCGGACGGTCTTATAAAGGTACTTGATGTACTCCGCCATGGTGGGAGAGGCAATCGCTTTGCCGGGTAGGTCAGGGGCATTACTGCCCCTTTCCCCCCTCAGAACCGTACGT
>ERZ778515.730-NODE-730-length-27373-cov-5.903763_pt1 | contig 27373 bp, 23 predicted proteins | sample MGYA00510343_ERZ778515 | MGnify/ENA primary metagenome ERZ778515 (study PRJEB29527, sample SAMN07138965) | mouse gut metagenome | material: feces | host: mouse | place: China:Nanjing | collected 2016-01-25 ...
CGGCCTCCGCCTTCTCGGCGGCCTCCTGGGCCTTGCGGGCTTTCTCCTGCTGCTCTTAAAAAAGACGGTTGGGAAGGTTAAAAAATAAATTTATCAAGTGGGTACATACGGCAAAAAAACTTGCGCTCCTTTCTTGTTTATTATATAATACTATCGGACATGACGAGAAGGGGACGGTAAGTATGAGCTTTGAATTTATCAAAAAACTGCCCACTCCGGCGGAAATCAGGGAACTGTTTCCCCTGCCGGATGCACTGGCACAGATTAAAGAAAAACGCGATGCAGAAATCAAAGAGGTTTTCACCGGAAACAGCAGTAAATTTCTGGTTATCATCGGGCCCTGCTCCGCGGACAACGAAGATTCGGTTTGCGATTATGTAAACAGACTGGCGAAGGTGAATGAAAAGGTAAAGGATAAGCTGCTTCTGATTCCCCGCATCTATACCAACAAGCCCCGTACCACAGGAGAAGGCTACAAAGGCATCGTATCTCAGCCCGACCCCGAAAAAAAGCCCGACTTTCTTGCCGGACTTATTGCTATGCGAAAGATGCAGATTCGTGCCATTGAAGAAAGCGGACTGACAGCGGCGGATGAGATGCTTTATCCGGAAAACTGGCGTTACGTCTCCGACATTTTATCCTATGTTGCAATCGGTGCGCGTTCTGTGGAAGACCAGCAGCATCGTCTTGCCTGCAGCGGCTTTGATGTACCTGCCGGCATGAAAAACCCCACCAGCGGCGACTTTTCCGTTATGCTCAATTCCGTACACGCGGCACAGCATCCCCACTCTTTCATCTATCGCGGCTGGGAGGTAAAGACTACCGGAAACGAACTTGCGCATACCGTTCTGCGGGGCGCTACCAACAAATACGGGCGCAATCTTCCCAATTATCACTATGAAGATTTAAATACCCTTTTAAACCTCTACAACGAACGGGACTTGAAGAATCCCGCCTGCATCATCGATTCCAACCACAGCAACTCCAACAAGCAGTTTAAGCAGCAGATTCGCATTGTCAAGGAGGTTATGCACAGCCGCAAGCTGAGTCCGGATATTCACAAGCTGGTAAAAGGCGTTATGATTGAGAGCTACATCGAAGAGGGCTGCCAAAAAGTAGGCGGCGGTATCTATGGTAAATCCATTACAGACCCGTGCCTTGGCTGGGCGGACACGGAACAGCTCATTTACGATATTGCAGATTACGAGTAAGCAATAATATACAAGAGCTCATCCTCTCGGATGGGCTCTTGTATATGCTTCTCTCATCGGATTGCAGCTCATACGCTGATAGACCTGCGTGGCAGATATGTCGGCATGTCCCATCATTTCCTGCACGCTCCGCAAATCCGCTCCATTTTCCAAAAGATGTGCGGCAAAAGAATGTCTCAGGGTATGAGGCGTAATTTCGGAGCTGATACCCGCCTGCCTGCCATATTCTTTCACAAGCTTCCAAAACCCCTGCCTGCTCATAGGCTGTCCCGCGCAGTTTACAAAGAGAATCTCCTGCGCTTCTTCTGCAATCATAGCGCTTCTTGCCGACTCCAGATATTGCACCAGTGCGCTGCGCGCTTTGCTGCCAAAAGGAATCACACGCTCTCTGCCTGCGCTGCCGCACATGACAAAACCCATTTTTAAATTCACGTTTGACAGCTTTAAGGAAAGCAGTTCTGATACGCGGATGCCCGTGGCATATAACAACTCCAGCATGGCTCTGTCCCTGCACTCCTTTGCGGAATCGCCCGAAGGCTGCAGCAGAAGCTTATCCACCTCCTTTGCCGTCAATATCTCCGGCATACGCTTTTCAATTCTAGGCGTTTTCAAATCCTCGGCAATATCCTCAACGATTCTTTTTTCCCTAAACAAAAAATGATAGAATGCTTTAATCGACGCAATATTTCTGGAAATGGTTGTCTGGGCAAAGCAGTTCTTTTCCAGATAAAGAATATAGGAATTTAAGTTTGTCCGGGAAACATCCTCTACCCTGCTCACCCCGAGACCGTCTAAAAATCCCTGCAGCTTGCGCAAATCGCTATGGTAAGCCGCTCTTGTGCTCACCGCCTTCTTTTTGACCTCTTCCAAATAAACCATAAAGGCATCTATCGCACCTTTCATGAACTCTTACACCCTCCGCTTTTACTCCCCGCTTAGCTTCTTTGTTAGAACTTTATTATACGCACCTGTTTTCCGAAAAGCAATGAAAATTCAAAAAATCTTTAACAAACCGGATACAATTTTAGGATTTACATAACCCTCCAGCAGACAGCCGAACAGCAGCGCCGCCAGCAGCAGCGGAAGGCGCAGCGCCTTTTTCCTAAGCAGCCGGCTCCTATCCTTCACCTCCTGAAATTCCTTCAGCCTTTCAGGATAATAGATTGCCATACAAAATTCCTGAATCCACTGCAGCAATAAAAGCGCCGCCGGAAAGTATACCAGAATCTGCGGAAATACACCTGCAAATATCAGCAGTATTCCTTTTAATCCATACCGCAGTATGGAAGCCATCATTAACATGCCAAAAGAAACGCCCAGCCATGCCGCTCCCGTCCATGCCGCCGCCAGCCCCAGCCAGGTGGTAGACAAAACTGCAAGTACAAGCGCTATTCCGATTCTTTTCTGCAACAGATACAAAAAAAAGGCATGACTGTCAACACCGGAATATTTCATGTCATAAAGCGTATATTCGCTCAAAAGACCGGTATTGTAAAGCAATGCCTTTTTACCCAGATTCATCAGCACCAGCCCTACGGCAAACCCTACTGCCACAATTACCGCAAGCGTTTTACCCTGTTCCAATTCCGACCGTCTCAACCAACGCATTTTTGCTCCCGTCTGCGTGCTTTGGCGCGCGTTCCTTCCCTGATTGTCCGTTACGCTCTATTGTATGACGGTGAAAAAGCAATTATGCCGATGCTATAAATACTTATGCGCATATGTCATAATGGCGCATATGGTTTTGGAATCCTGAATGGTACAATCATATATCATATTCATCAATTCCTCTACGGTATATGCCTCCACGTTGATAAATTCATCCTCGTCTAAATGCTGATGGCTTGGCAACAGATTCTTCGCAACATAAATATCAATCTTTTCATTGCAGAAAGCAACTGTCGTACGGATGGTAATTAGAAAATCCAGCTCATCAGTGCGGTATCCGGTTTCCTCCTCAAGCTCCCTCGCCGCCGCTGTTCTCGTCGGCTCATCAACCCCGTTTAATCCGCCTGCCGGAACCTCCAGCGTATACCTGTCGAGCGCATTCCGATACTGTCTCACCATGAGAATTTTTCCGTCTTCCCTGACAGGAACCACCGCTGCCGCTCCCTTATGTCCGATAAAATCCCACTTTACAATGTTGCCGTTTGGCACCTGCACCGTGTCCTGATAGTAATCGATAATGGCGCCTTTTTGTACCAAATCCCTGCTCAGTCTTTTAAATTCCTCTGCCATAAGACTCCCGCCTTTCCCTGTTTTCTTTCACAGTCAAATGATTTTACTTATTTTCTAAAATCTTTTCTGCGCTGACCAACTTGACACAGAGCGTAAACAATTCCGCCGCCTGCGCCATTTCTCCCTGTGTCGGAAAGGACGGGGCAATACGAATATTGCTGTCTTCAGGGTCTTTTCCATAGGGATAAGTCGCGCCGGCTCCCGTCATGACAACGCCTGCCTCCCTGCATTTTTCCACAATTTGTTTTGCACAGCCGGTCATGGCATTAAAAGAGATAAAATAGCCTCCCTTGGGCGAAATCCATGTGGCAATCCCCAAACCGCCCAGCTCCCTTTCCAAAATCCGAATCACAGCCTCAAATTTAGGACGGATAATGTCCGCCTGCTTTTTCATCTGCGCCTTCAGACCGTTAATATCCTTAAAGTATCTCACATGCCTGAGCTGATTAATCTTATCGTATCCAATTGTCTGAATCGTCATGGATTTCTTAATAAACTCCAGATTCTTTGGGGATGACGCAATCGCTGCAATGCCCGCGCCCGAAAAGGTCACCTTGGAGGTAGAAACAAACTCATAAACCATATCCGGATTGCCTGCCTTTTCGCATTCGCCCAAAATCTCCAGCAGCTCATCTTGTGAATCTTCATAAAGATGATGAACGGCATATGCATTATCCCAGTAAATCCTAAAATCTTCTGCCGCAGGAGAAAGCGCCGCAAAACGCCTTACCGTTTCATCAGAATAAGTAATTCCCTGCGGGTTGGAGTACTTGGGCACACACCAGATGCCTTTCACCGCGTCATCATGGTTGACATACTGCTCCACCATATCCATATCAGGTCCATCGGCAGTCATAGGAACCGGAATCATCTCAATGCCGAAGTGCTCCGTAATCGCAAAATGTCTGTCATACCCCGGAACCGGACACAAAAATTTCACTTTATCCAGCTTGCACCAAGGCGTACTGCCACAGACGCCATGCGTCATGGAACGGGACACCGCATCGTACATAAGGGACAGGCTCGCATTGCCGCAGACAATCACCTTTTCTGCGGGAACGCCTATCATTGCGCCCATAAGTTCTTTTGCCTCGGGAATGCCATCCATCAGACCATAGTTGCGGCAATCCACACCGCCCTCCGTCCGCAAATCGCTGTCTGCACGAAGAGTGTCCATAATCGGCATTGTCATATTGAGCTGCGTCTCGGACGGCTTTCCTCTGGACATATCCAGCTTCAGTCCCATGCCTTTCGCTTTCTCATATGCCTGACATAGCTCCTTTCTAAGCGCTTCCAGTTCTTCTCTGTCCATTTCCTGATATGCTTTCATTTTTATCTTTTCCTTTCCACCCTGCCGGCGCACCATACCTTTTCCGGCACGTTCTTTTCTCTTTTATCCGATTGGATAATCGTATACAATCATACACGCTTTGTATATTCTACTATATCGTGAGAGGGAACACAAGCAAAACTTTTATTTTTTGGGAATCTTCCAACTGCGCCCCTCACGAATTACGCCTAAAATTTTCCCTTCTGAGCATACATGGCGCGCAAAAAAATAAGGAAAGCCTTGAAAACAATACATTCTCAATACTTTCCTTATCTCATTTTTTACACTATTCTACTTAGCGTAGTCAATTACGCGGCTTTCACGGATAACATTGACTTTGATTTGTCCTGGATATTCCAACTCAGCTTCAATCTGCTTGGAAATATCTCTCGCCAATACTACCATATCAGCATCTGTAATCTGCTCAGGAACTACCATTACGCGAATTTCCCGACCTGCCTGAATAGCAAAAGATTTGTCAACACCTTTGAAATTGTTTGTGATTGCTTCTAATTGTCTTAATCTGCTAGTGTAGGTTTCCAGTGTTTCCCTTCTAGCGCCTGGTCTTGCAGCGGATATTGTATCAGCAGCTTGTACAATACATGCAATCAGGGATGTAGCTTCCACGTCGCCGTGGTGGGATTCAACCGCATTGATTACCGTTGCATTCTCCCTATACTTTCTGCAAAGCTCCGAGCCCAACTGAATATGGGAACCTTCCATTTCATGATCTACAGCCTTGCCGATATCATGCAGTAGTCCGGCACGCTTTGCAAGACGAACATCCAAGCCCATCTCCGCAGCCAGAAGTCCCGACAACTGTGCGACTTCAATAGAATGCTTCAATGCATTCTGCCCATAACTGGTTCTGAACTTCATCTTACCAAGTAATTTTACGAGTTCGGGATGAATGCCATGCACCCCAACCTCGAGGGTAGCGGCTTCTCCTTCCTCCTTAATCATTACTTCGACTTCCCTCTGCGCTTTTTCCACCATTTCTTCAATTCTGGCAGGATGGATACGTCCATCTACAATCAGCTTTTCAAGGGCAATCCTTGCAACCTCACGCCGGATAGGGTCAAACCCTGACAAAATAACCGCTTCGGGAGTATCGTCGATAATCAAATCAACGCCCGTCATCGTTTCCAATGTCCGGATATTACGTCCCTCCCTGCCGATAATCCTGCCTTTCATCTCATCGCTCGGAAGCTGTACGACAGAAATAGTAGTCTCAGAGACATGGTCTGCTGCGCATCTCTGAATTGCACTTACTACATACTCCTTCGCTTTCTTGTCTGCTTCTTCTTTGGCGCGACTCTCCATTTCCTTGATCATCACAGCCGTTTCATGTTTCACTTCATCTTCAACAATTTTCAACAAATACTCTTTTGCCTGTTCAGAGGTTAATCCGGAAATTCTCTCCAGTTCCTGTACCCGCTGTTCGTTCAGCTTTGACACTTCCGCTTTCATCTTGTTTAAAGAATCCTCGCGCTGTGCCAGACTTGCCTCTTTGCGTTCAATAGCATCCGCTTTTTTATCGATGTTCTCCTCTTTCTGCTGAACCCTTCTCTCATAACGCTGCGCTTCCGCTCTGCGCTCCTTGATTTCCTTGTCGAGTTCATTTTTGGTCTTAATGGACTCTTCCTTGATTTCAAGCAGAGATTCACGTTTCTTGGCTTCTGCAGTCTTTAAGGCTTCATCAATAATCTCTCTCGCTTTGACTTCTGCATCGCCCAACTTTGCTTCCACGTATTTCTTACGCCGCTCAGTTGCTATCTTTGCAGTCACCGGAATCGAGATGACAAGCGTAACCGCTATTGCTCCCAAAGCACATAGAACATACCACATGTACAGGAGCACCTCCTTATTAAGTTTTCGTGCATGGCCCTTGGACCAAAACATAATGCTGCCGCATTATGCCAAATCTATTATAGAATGTATGTATATGTCGTTTACATAGAACATGACGCACATTCTAAAAGCAATTTTACAACACTTAAATTTTAAATTAAAATGATACTTATGTCAAGCGCTAGTGATTATCTTTGCAAAGAACTTTACACAAATACCTTCTTATTTTAAAAGCAGCCTTCGTATTTTGTCTCCGTCGAAGCCTTTTCGCGCCAAAAAAGCATACATTTTCTGCAGTTGGTTTCTGTCTGCCGCCTCCACGTCAAAGTGTTTCTTGGCAAGCAGCGTTTTCATCTGCTCCTCCTCATCCTGCACATTCCCCTCGGCTTCCCACCTGCGCCATGCCTCCGCAGCCGTCTCTGCCGAAATTCCCTTTTGCAGCAAATCATTTTCTATCCGCCGCCTGCTTTTGCGTTCATGGCTGCAGGCAATGAAATTGCCTGCATAACGCAAATCGTCAATATAGCGCTCCGCCTGTGCAAAGGTAAGCGTTTCTTCTATCACCTGCTTTGGATATCCGCCCTGCTCAAGCTTTAGCCTAAGCTGCTCCTTCGTATAATCCCGCGCTTTTATCAGATTGATACAGCGCAGCCTTGCACGCAAAGGAAGCACCTTAGAGACTATCTCTTCATATGTCTCCTCTGCAACAGGCGCCCCTTCCTGCAGGCGGTATTTTCGCAGCTCTCCCTTGTACAGCACAAAAGCGGGCATCTCATCAATGTATACCTTTACTCTGGAAGCCGGCATCTCAGACAGCAGTGTCACAATCATGCCTTTCCGTCTCCTGCTTTCTTTTCTTTTGCCTTTGCAGGCGCGCTCCCGGCTTCCTCCGTCTTCTCGTCCTTCGCCTTACCTGCATCCAGTCCGTAATGTGCGCGCACCTTTCCCTCTACCTCGGCGCAAACCTCAGGATTATTCTTCAGATACTGCTTTGCATTTTCCCTGCCCTGTCCGATTTTGTTACCTTCATAAGCATACCATGCGCCGGATTTGTTGATAACGCCGATATCCGCCGCCAAATCCAGAATATCGCCCGCCATCGAGATACCCTCTCCGAACATAATATCAAACTCTGCCTCCTTAAAAGGCGGCGCTATTTTATTCTTGACTACCTTTACCCTTGTCCGGTTGCCGATAACCTCTCCACCCTGCTTTAAAGACTCGATGCGGCGCACATCCAGCCGCACGGAAGAATAAAATTTTAACGCGCGTCCGCCGGTTGTCGTCTCGGGATTGCCGAACATCACGCCAACCTTCTCACGAAGCTGATTGATAAATACGACCGTACAGTTTGATTTGCTGATAACCGACGTCAGCTTCCTGAGCGCCTGAGACATCAGCCTCGCCTGAAGCCCTACATGGGAATCTCCCATATCGCCTTCAATCTCCGCCTTTGGCACCAGTGCCGCCACAGAGTCCACCACAACAATATCAATCGCACCGGAACGCACCATTGTCTCCGTAATCTCCAGTGCCTGCTCGCCGCTGTCCGGCTGGGATATGTAAAGGTTATCTATGTCAACGCCTATGTTTTTCGCATAAACAGGGTCGAGCGCATGTTCTGCATCGATAAAGCCTGCTATTCCGCCGCGCTTTTGTACCTCCGCAATCATATGCAGCGTCACCGTCGTCTTACCGCTGGACTCCGGCCCGTAAATCTCTACGATTCTGCCCTTAGGAATCCCGCCAAGTCCCAGTGCCACATCAAGGCTCAACGAGCCTGTCGGAATGGTCTCCACATTCATCTGTGCCGTAGGGTCGCCCAGTTTCATGACGGCTCCCTTTCCATACTGCTTCTCAATCTGCACAAGTGCGGCATCCAACGCTTTTAACTTCTCTTCTCTTTCCATATTCACGAGTCCTCATTTCTGCGCTGCTTTACTCTCCCTGTCTCATTCAAAACGCAGGCTCCTTGTGTCAGGCAGCGCACTGACAAAATGTTTTGGCTTCTGAACGGATGTTCTGCACAAGACAAGGATAAAACATTTGTTCTGCTTTGTCAATCCTTTTTTATTATAAGCTATTTAAAGTCCCATAATCCACCCTTTTGATACGCGTTGTCTTGCTGTCTCCAATCTCTTTTTCATTTTATCAACAATGGAATACATCGGCGGAATGCCATTGACACCAGAAAAATGCTCCCTGTATCTGCCGCAGTAAAACCGCACGGAATGTGCGGTCTGCCGTTGCAGAAAAAGGCAGAATGCCTTTCGTGTGTTTACTATATCAGAAACCATTTGTATTTGCAAGAATAAGTTTGAAAAAACACTGCTTGATTTTACTGCTAAAAGGTGTTCAGAAACTGCTCATAGTCCTCGTATGTGACATACACCACCCGATTTCCCAGATTCAGTCCGACTTCCATTCCCATCGGCGTGTAAAAAACCACCAGATAAGCAGGATCCTTTAGCATCTCCAGAATCTCTTCATCAGAATAATTCGTCAAAGCACCTTCGCCGTTTTCCCAAGCCTCCCGCCGTCTGAAATCAGCGGCAAACTTCTCGTCAAGCCAGAATAACTCCGTGCCCTCCAAGAGAACGCCTGTCTCCAAATCAAAATTCATGCAAAAATAATTAACCATGGAAAAAGGATCGTTATCCAGATTCACACGCACCCGCTCCACAAAAACCACGCTCAGTATGCTTTCATCCATGTAGGTGACATGGGAGTCCACCTCGATCTGAAACAAGCTGTCCTGATTCATAAACGGCTTAAAGTCTTTGGTAAAAAGATTGTGGAAATAGTCATAATCATAATGCAACGCCTGATTGATATAATCGCAATTAGGCACATCCCCCGATGTAATCTGCGGATATTCCACCACAAGCAGGACTTCCACATCATCCGAGCGGTAGGTTTCTTCCCTGAAAGCAAGCTCATAGGACAAGTCGTCACGCAAAGCATTATATGGTCCGGAATAGTAAGGCAGCGAGCTGTCCTGCCCCGCCTCATTCCAGTTTTGCTCCGTCACATCCTCCGTATGATGATGGTAAGAAAAACTCCCGCCAGGCTTCTCCCCTTCCTCTCCCTCGCTTCCGTTATCCGCATCCTGTATTTTTTCCTGCTCCGTTCTGCTGCTCTTTTGGGAATCCCTGTCTTCGTCTTTTTTATCCGCTATATCGCTGACTGCCGCCAATATCACGAACACAAGGCTTACTGCCACAATCGCCACACAGATAAAATAAATCACCACCGCTGCCTTGTTCTTCTTTGGCTTTGCCGGCGGCACCGCAGCGCACGCCTGATACATTGGAGGCTGATACCCCATCCCGTACGGCGCCTGTCCGATGCCGTTCTGCGGCTGATAAAACTGAGGATATCCTGCTCCGTTCTGTGTCCGCCGCGGCTGTGACGAATACGCTGCCCCTCCCTGCGCCTGCGACGGCGGATATCCTGCGCCCGCCGCGTTTGCCGCCGGATTGGTATACGGCGGATACCCTGCCGCTTCTTGCGTCTGGGTGCCGCAGCTCTGGCATACGCCGTCCTTTGACACAGCCCCGCATTTCGGACAAAAGTCAAACCTGCTGTTTTCTTCCATATGGCTTCCTTCCCTTTCCTTTGCCTGCTGATAACAAACGCATTCTTCCTTAAGAAACGAGCATACTCCTAAGCTGCGTCAATGCCGACACCGCCGCATATTCCCTGATTTTCATACGGCTGCCTATAAAATGATACTCCTGTGTATTCACTTCGCCGCACACATAACAGCTTATATAGACAAGCCCCACCGGTTTTTTTGCCGTACCGCCGTCCGGTCCTGCAATACCGGTTATGGCAACAGCCACATCCGCGCCTGCCGCCCTCGCCGCTCCCTGCGCCATTTCCCCCGCCGTCTGACTGCTGACTGCCCCAAACTGCCGCAGGGTTTCCTCCTTCACCCCAAGCAGACTGCTTTTTGCCTCGTTGGCATAGGTTATAAAGCCTGCCTTCAAAACCTCGGAAACGCCGGCGACATTTACCATTCTTGCCGCCAGCATCCCCCCTGTACAAGACTCCGCCACGGTCATGGTGAGTCCTCTCCTTTGCAGAATATCGGCAACTGTTTTTTCCAGCGTGACTGTCTCGTCCGTGGTATACACAAAGCTTCCAAACCGCTTTTTCAACTCTTCCACAAGCGGCGCATTCAATGCTGCCGCTTCTGCTTCGGTTTTGGCACGTGCCGTCACCCGAAAGTGAACCTCTCCCAACTTGGCATAAGGCGCAAGCGTAGGATTGCCCTGCTTTTCCATCAAATCGGCAACCTTGGTCTCCGCACTGCTCTCCCCTATGCCGGCAATCTTTACCGTAACGGAAGAAATCACTTCTCCGCTCAGCCTGCGCAGGTATGGCGCTATCTCTTCCGTAAACATAGGCTTCAGCTCATCGGGCGGTCCGGGCAGCAGTATGACATGCCGTCCTTCTTTTTCCATGATAATCCCCGGCGCCGTCCCGTTGCGGTTTGCCACAGCCCTGCCTCCTTCGGGAACCAGCGCCTGCTTCCAGTTATTTTCCGTGGGTATCTTGCCCCTCGTCTGAAAATATGCCGCAATCATTTCACGGGAAGCCGTATTCTCCAAAAGCGCCGCTCCGAAAACCTCCGCCACGGTTTCTTTCGTCAAATCATCCTTCGTTGGTCCCAGTCCCCCCGACAAAAGGATGATATCCGAGCGGGAAAACGCCGTGCGCACAGTCTGCAAAAGCCTTTCCGGATTGTCCCCCACTACCGTCTGGTAGTAGCAGGAAAGTCCCAATGCCGCGCACTGTTCTGCCAGAAAAGCCGCATTGGTATTTACAATATTGCCTAATAAAAGCTCCGTTCCCACACATATCAATTCTACCGTCATTTTTGACCTCTTTTCGGCTTATTTCACATCCGCCATCACACTTTTGTTTTTCCACACATAATCGACCAGCGATATCATTGTCAGCGCCAGTGCAATCCACATCATGATATCCGTAACAAGCTGCAGCTTATCTATATTTGCAATCATCAGGCAGACCATGACAATCTGAAAGGTGGTCTTAAATTTGCCCCAGTAGCTTGCTGCAATCACCACGCCTTTATCAGAAGCTATCAGCCTGAAGCCGCTGATAATAAATTCACGGCTGATAATCAGAATCACAATCCATGCAGGAATACGTCCCATTTCCACCAGACAGATTAACGCCGCGCAGACTAAAAGCTTATCTGCAAGAGGGTCCATAAACTTGCCGAAATTCGTAACCAGATTATACTTTCTCGCAATTTTGCCATCCAGCAAATCCGTCAGGCTTGCAATAATAAAAATGGCAAGCGCAATGTAGTCCGTATATTCCAAAATACCGCCAAACAAAGCGGTAAACCAGCCCCAATGGTAAAGACCGCCCAAAAGCAGCAGTACAAAAGGCACAATCAGAATCATTCTAAAAACAGTGAGCTTATTCGGTAAATTCATCTTCTATTTCTCCTATCAAATCATATTCATTGGAACCGGTTACCCTGACCTTCACAAAGTCTCCGCTCATAAACGCCGCATCCGACGCAAGAAAGAGATAGCCGTCCACCTCCGGCGCATCCCGATAGGTACGCGCCACATAGACGTCTTCGTCCGCAACCTTTCCTTCTATCATTACGGTAAGCGTCCTGCCTACCATATTTTCCGCCTTTGCAAACGCAATCTCCTGCTGCAGCGCCATCAGCTCCCCGCGGCGCTCTCTTTTTACTTCATCCGCTACCTGCCCTTCCATCAGCGCAGCCGGCGTGTCCTCTTCCTGCGAGTAAGGAAAAACGCCGAGCCTGTCAAACGCCATTTCCTTCACAAACAGGCAAAGCGCTTCGTGTTCCTCCTCTGTCTCTCCGGGAAATCCGCTAATCAGCGTAGTTCTGAGACAAATATCAGGAATTTCCCTGCGCAGCCTGCCAATGACGGCTTGCAAATCCGCTTTTGTGGTACGTCTTCCCATTCTCCGTAAGACGGTGTCAGAAGCGTGCTGTATGGGAATATCCAGATAATGACAGATTTTGGGCTCTGTCTTCATAACCGCAATCAGCTCCCCGTCTATTTCCTCAGGGTAGCAGTATAACAGCCGAATCCAGTAAATATCCGGTATTGCCGCCAGCTTTTTCAGAAGTGCGGACAAGCTCTTTTTTCCATATAAATCCAGTCCGTACAGCGTAGTCTCCTGCGCCACCAGAATCAGCTCCCGCACGCCTGCTTTTGCAAGCTCCTCCGCCTCCTCTACCAGACTCTCCATAGGAATCGAGCGATAGCCGCCCCTGACCTTCGGAATGATACAGTATGTACAATGCTTATCACAGCCCTCCGCTATCTTCAGATAGGCATAATGCCCGCCCGTAGTCAGGCTTCTTTTTTTTCCATATACCGGCGCCGCATTGATATCACGGTAATGCTCCGACCGCTTTCCTGAAAGCGTCTCCTCCACTGCCTGCACAATTTCGTCGACCGCCATGGTGCCTACCAGCGCATCCACTTCCGGAATTTCTTCTAAAATCTCCTGTCTGTAGCGCTGTGCCAAACAACCTGCCGCTATCAGTATTTTCAAATTTCCTTCTTTTTTCAGCTCTGCCAGCTCCAACAATGTGTTGATACTCTCTTCTTTGGCGTCGCCAATGAAACAGCAGGTATTGACTACCGCAATCTCCGCCTCGTTTTCATCATCCGTAAACTCATAGCCTGCACCCTGCAGCATACCAATCATCATCTCGGTGTCCACCAGATTCTTGTCGCAGCCCAAGGAAACAAAAGTCAGTTTCATATGTTTTCCCTTTTTTATAGATAAAATGTACTTTCCTATATGACAAGAAAGAGAAATCCCGAAGCCGGTCTTTCTCTTGTCTGCCTTTTATGCCTGTTGCTCTTCTTCATCGTCGTTTAAAATCTTAATTTTCCCGTCGTTCAGCTCTTCTACTGCAACGGACAGCGGCTTTTTCCCCCTGCCGTCAACTAAAGGCGCATCGCCGCTGATAATCTGACGCGCCCTCTTTGACGTCGCCATCACAATGGAATACCTGCTGCTGACTACCGGCTCCTCTCCCTGCTCCACATCTGCATTGACAACCTTCATTAAGTCGGTATAAGATGGATGTAACATATTATTCTCCTTTCGATAAATCGCCTATTTCTTTTCTGATATTCTTGATAAATGCCGCATTTCTCATGGTGGACAGTTTTGCCGCCTGCACAATGCCATGTATCTGTGCAACACACGCCTGCAAATCGTCGTTGATAATGATATACTCATAATCCTCCACGCCGTCCGCCTCGCCTGCCGCACGCATAAGTCTCTTCTTTATGGCATCCTCCGTCTCCGTACCCCTGCCCCGCAGCCGCCTCTCCAGCTCGGCTGCCGAAGGCGGCGTCACAAACAGTGCAAGCACCTCGGGAAACATCTGCTTTACCTTACGCATCCCCTGAATCTCAATCTCTAAGATGACATCCTTTCCTTTTGCAAGCTGCTCTTCCACATAATCCCGCGGCGTTCCATAATAATTGCCACAATACTCAGCATACTCTATTAATCCGTTTTGTGCAATCTTTTCTTCAAAAGTTTCTCTCGTGGAAAAAAAATATTCCCTGCCGTTTATCTCTCCCTGTCTGGGGCTTCTGGTCGTCATGGAAACGGAAAGCGCATAATTGTCATACGTTTTCATAAGCTCCTTCATAAGAGTGCCCTTTCCTGCGCCGGAAAATCCCGACAGCACTATCAGTATTCCTCTATTCATCCTCCTCGCCGCCTCCTGACAAACTTTCCTCGCCGCAAAGCTGCGCCCTGCCCGCTATCGTCTCCGGCAGAAGCGCCGACAGCACAAGCTGGCTGTTTTCCATGACAAGCACGGACTTCGTCTTGCGTCCCTGTGTGGCATCTATCGCCATGCCCTTCTCCTTTGCATTTTGCACCATGCGCTTTACCGGCGCGGAATCGGGGCTGACAATCGCAATAATTTTACCCGTATTTACGATATTGCCAAAACCAATATGAATCAGTCTGTTCATTGCTGCCTCTCGCTTATTCAATATTCTGAATCTGTTCTCTGACCTTTTCAATCTCCGTCTTTAACTCAATGGCATGTGACGAAATCTCCAAATCGCTGGTCTTGCTTAAAATCGTATTGGCTTCCCTGTTCATCTCCTGCGCAATAAAGTCCAGCTTTCTTCCAACGCCGCCGCCCTCTACAAGCGCCGCCTTCGTCGCCTCAATATGACTCCTTAACCGCACCAGCTCTTCATCCACACAGACCTTATCCGCAAAAATAGTAACCTCCGTCAAAAGTCTGCTCTCCTCCACATGCGCATCGCAAAGCAGCTCTTTTACCTTATCGTGCAGCTTCTGTTTGTAGTCCTCTATGATTTGCGGAGAGCGTTTTGCAATAAAATCCACATGCACAAGCATACCGTCCAGCTTTTCCAAAAGGTCTGCTTTTAGGTTTTCGCCTTCCTTGATACGCGTCTCTACAAAAGCTTCCGCCGCCTGCTTTAGCGCCCTGTCAAGCTCCCGCCACAGCTCTTGCTCGTCCTCCTCCTGCTCCTCAAGCGTCAGAACCTCCGGATACCTTGCCAGCATGGACACCCTGATATCGTTATCCAGTCCAAATTCCTCTGCTATCTGCCGCAGATAAGAAAGATATTCCGCCGCAAGCTCATGGTTATACTTCACACAGCTTCCTTTTTCCGAAAAATCCTCGTAGGTGATGAAAATATCCACCTTGCCCCGCTGGATATAATTTTTCAGCTCGCTCCTGATGGACGATTCAAAAAAATTAAGTTTTTTGGGCATCTTCATATTGACGTCAAGATACCTGTGATTAACGGATTTCATCTCCACTGTGAATTTGCGGCTTCCTTCCGACAGCTCACATCTGCCAAAGCCGGTCATGCTTTTTATCATCTGTGCTCCCATTCTCCCGCCAAGCGGAAAATCCGGCAGCAGGAAGCACATAAAAGGGCTTCCCATTGCCCTAAACCAAGGTCTACAGTTTTCATTATAGACAAAACCTGAGAAATCGTCAAGCAAAGCGTAAAGAGCGAAGTGCGGCAGCCTGCCGCCGGCAATTCACTCTTTACGCCGCCGCCCACGATTCATACTCCTCTATCTTTTGGATATCCTCCAGCACAGCGCCGCTATGCCGAAACAGAAAGGCGCCTACATCCTGCACCCTGCCGTCCTTTATCAGGCGGACTCGCAGCAGATAGCAGTCGAATCGGGAAAGCTCCTCCACCGTAAACAGATAGGTCACGCCGTCAAGCTCCTCAAACCAGAGCTGCGTGAGACTGCCAAACACCCCGTATACATCGTCCGCATCCTCATAACATAAAACCGCGTCTCCTCCAAGAGACAACTCCGCAAATGCACCGTCCCGCCAGCCGTATACCGTGTGGAAAAAAACACCCGGACCTCTATGCGGATACGCCCAATAGGATGCCGCATACTCCATCTCCCCGTCGTTGTCCGCATCCACCGCCCTGTAGGGGGTATGCCCGTTCGTACTCCAAAGCAAACCTGAGTCATAGGAAAAATCCCTGTTTTTGATATTTCTCCACGCTTCCTTTGACAGCTCCCCGCCGGCGCCGACGCCCCTGTATATTTCTCCCTGCCGCAGGCAGGTAAGGATTTCTTCGGACTGCTCCGCTACATAAGAAGAAACCGCTTGCGGCACTTTTTCCCCGTAAAACGAAAGCATTTCGTATTCCGTCGATTCATAGGTCAAAGAAACGCAGTAATGCTCCCATTCTCCGGCTTCCCCCAAGACCACTACATCTATCCGCATGGGAAACAGCCCCCACAATTTCCTCCCTGCAATCACACAATAAAGCTGCCCGTCATAAGACAGAATGCCGCAGTAGTCGCTGTCTGTACTCAAATCGGTAATCGCTTCCTTCCGATACAGCCCTTCCCCATCGTCACGGTACCAGTAGAGCGTATTGATTCCTGCTTCAAACTCCCATATCTCATTCACCAGATAATTGTCCGTTCCGTCCGACGCCGCCCAGTGATACGCCATCTCATAATATATATCCCCCCTGTACGATTCTTGCGTCTCATATTTTTCTATAAATTCCGTCAAATCCGCCTCCGTATCTACCGCATACGGCTGCACATATTTAGAAAAACGCCTTCCCGCAAGACCAAAGACAGCCCCTTCCCTGATAAAGCGCAGGAAATCCTCCGAAAACGGCGCCTCTCCCTCCATAAGCGTGAGGCTGACCTCCTTCCCTGCCTCCCGTATCCATGCGGTCATTTCTTTCCGAAATGCCGCCTGCTCCTTTGTCTCCTTCTCGATTCCCGCGGTCAGGGGCAGGAGGGGCGTGATTCCAAAGGGGTCCTCCTCCCATTCATACAGCTTCCTGTCTATTTCCACTGACCTTCCATAAACAAGCTGGCAGGACAAAAGAGGCGTTTTTTTATTTCCCTCTATCAGATATGCCGTCAAAAACGGGCTGGCAGAACCGTATGGCTCCACAATTTCAAAGGTCACTGTTTTCCCTGAAAGCTCCGCAAACCACATCTGCTCCACCGGCATATCTTCGCGAAAAAGCCTGACTGCTTCTGTCCTATATCCGCCGGTATATTCCGCAAGACGTACATTCCGTACCCCGCCGCAGCGAAACCCGCGCCAGAACAGTTCCTCCTTGCCGTCATTGTTGTAATCAGCCTGTGAAACGCTTGCCTCCCATTCCCATAGCTTTACTTCCTCATATTTGTCCGGCTCTGTCCACCAGATTTTTGCCTCTCCTTCCGGCAGTTCTGCGTATTCTTCATCTCCCCAGATGATTTCTCCCTGCCTCAGCCTGTCGGCAAAAACGCCCGCGTTTTGCTCCACATATTCCTGCACGGCACATGTCAGGGGACTTACCTCATTTTGATAAAAAAATACAGGCTCCACACTTGTAATTCTCCTGAAAATATACTGTGTCTCTTCTATATCAAATGGGTAATCCGCCATATCGTCAAAGGGAACCTCCGGCATATCCGCCTCTTCCTCTGCCGGCAGGGTAAAACGGCAGAGACGCAGCAGCCACTCTTCTTTTGCAGCGGCGCTCATCACAGACGCGCTCATCAGTAGACAGTATCCGTTCCCGTCGGCAAACACTGTTTTTTCACAGGGCTGGCAGCCCAGCCGTCCAAACCCCTCCAATCTCACAAAACCTATTCGATAGGATTCTCCTTCCCTTTCTATGTAATACCATGGCGTTTCCGAATCGCCGTACTCCAAAAGCAGCAGCACCTTCTGCTCACTCTCCTGCCGCAGTTTATAGATTTGCACAATATTATCTTTTACCTCGTAAACATTCACCGTTTTACCAAAACGCTCCTCTATATATTCCGCCAACAGACTCTCATAGTCCGGACACAGCCGGCGAAGCTCCTCTTCCCCAATAAGAAGCGTCTCGTCACGGTACGCCGCAATGGCTTCCGGCAAAGCGCCGCGCCTCACATATTCCTGCAAATCTGCCAGCATCTCCTCGGAAAAGCCCTGCGCGCCCTCCGCCTTTTGATAGGTTTCCTGCACGGGCGTACAGAGAACGGGGCACATCTCCAAAAGCTTATCTGCCTCCTCCACGGAAGGGTATCTGCCGCTTTCCTGCTTCCAGTGCAGCATAGTCTTACCGCCGGACAGTTCTCCCGCCGCGTGCGCGGCGATACAGCAGATGCCAAACACGGCAGCAGCAGCCAGTACCATCACAGCCGGCCGTATATGTTTTTTTCCAAAAAAGTCCTTTCGCCCGCTCATATGCCTCCTCCTTTTGTCACACGTGATAACGCCCTAAACTGTCACGCTATGCCTTCAGCCACGAATCATACTCTCCCATTTCCTGTATATCCTGCAGAATCTCGCCCGTACGCCGAAACAGCCACGCGCCTGCATCCTGTGCCCTGCCGTCCTGTATCACGCGGGCACGCACAAGAAAGCCGTCAAACAAAGACAGCTTTTCCGCCGTAAACAAGTAGGTCACGCCTTCAACCTCTTCAAACCAGAGCTGGTCCAGCTCGCCGATAATCCCATAGCCGCCGTTTTTGTCCTCGTAAGTACACAAAAGCCCCTCGCCATCCACGGTAAGCTCCGTAAACATTCCGTCCCGCCGTCCATATATGGTATACTCCAGCCACTCAGAACCTCTCTTGCCATATGCCGTGTAGACAGAAGCATACTCCATCTCTCCGTCATTATCCACATCGACCGGTATATATGACAGATATCTGGGCCTCCACCAGTCATAGTATTGAGAATAGGAAGAATCCCTGTTTTTAATATCGCGCCATATCTCCGGCGGTATTTCCCCCCATCCCCCGCGCCCCTCGTATAAGATACCTCCGTACACAGGAGCCGTCGCCCCGCAGATTGCTCCCGCTTCCTCCCTCACATAGCCGTCGAGCGCTGTATTCTCTGTAAGAGAAAGCGTTTCATATGCTTCCTTCTCACGGTAAAAGGAGATGCAGTAATGCTCCCATTCCCCGGCTTCCCCCAATGGGAGCAAATCAATCTGCCATAGCGTTCCTCCCTTATTGGTGTTTACAATCACGCAACAGCGCTGTCCGCCATAGGAGAGAACGCCGCAGTAAGAGCCTTCCTCGCAGGAAAAATCCGTCATCGGTTCTTCCTCAAAGGCTTCCCCGTTGTCACGACACAAGGACAGGGTATTTACACCATAATCCGACTCCCCCGAATCTCTTACAAGGTAATAGACGCTTCCGTCCTGCGCCTCTTCCCGATATATCACGTCATACCACCAAGAATGGTACGCGCTAAACCTTCCGTCTTTCTCAGAAAATTCCTCTTCAAACTTCTCCAACTCTCTCTCCGTATACACCTCATAAGGCGCTGCATAAGACGAGAACGACCCGCCGGAAAAGCACCACGCCGCGCCCTCCCTGATAAATTCCAGAAACTCCGCCGAAAAGGGCGTTTCCGCCTGCAGGGGCGCTATAGAAAAGGCGCTGCCCGCCTCCCGTATCCACGCCGTAAGCTTCTTTCTAAAGGCTGCCTGCTGCGCTGTTTCCTTTTCCAGTCCCAAAACCAACGGCGCTGTCCGCCTTAACTGAAAGTTGTTCCCTTCCCCATAGATCCAGTCAACAATTTCCACTCCCCTTCCATAGACAAGCTGGCATGTCAGGAGCGGCGTTTTCTTATCATTTTCCACCAAGTATGCCGCCAGCAGCGGATACGCTTCCCCATAGGGCTTCACTATCTCAAAAGTCACCGTCTTTCCGGAAAACTCTACAAACCACAGCCGCGCAGCCGGCATCTCCGCTCCGTATAAGCTCAAATCTTCCTTCCTGTATTCGTCGCCCTCTTTGATAAGCTGCTTGTTATATGCCTCGTATCCCTCCTCAACTCTGCGTATCTCTCTTCGAAACAGCTCCGCCTCGCCGTCGTTGTCATAGTCTGCAACCAAAGCGTCCCCATCTGCCGGATACATTTCTCCCTCTTCTGCCAACAGCGCCGAAGGCAACTCGTCTCCCCAGATAATGTCCTCCTCCGCCAGCCTGCCGGCAAATAAATAGGTATTCTCCTCCACATAGGTTCGTACCTCTCCTGTCAGAGGATGCTTTTCATTCAAATAGTAAAAAACCGGTACGGCTTCCCTATTTCTTTCCTTGATGTACCGCATTTCCCACCAAAAAAGGTTTCCCCCTCCCCCGCCAATATTTTCCTGCCAGTCCTTTCGCAGCGTAAAGTAATATAAGCTGAGCGCTTCCTCCCCGTCGCTCTCTACCCACTCCAACAGGCAGTACCCGTCGCCCTCTGCAAACATTGCCGCTCCTCTATGCTTCCAGTAAGATAAGGCAGAATCCCCAAAAAACACATGGTCTGTCAAATATCCCCCCTTTGCTTTTTTCAAAAAAAACCATGGCATTTCCAAGTCCCGATACTCCACCAACAATGTCTCGCCGTCCAGATTCAGCTTGTAAATCCGCACGATGCCCTCCAGAATATCCTTCTTTTCCACGCCGTAGCTTTCCGCCTGCGCTGCCATCAGATTTTCATAGTCGGGACAAAGCGAAAGCAGCGTATCCACATCAATAAGCAGCGTATCGTCCCTATACGCCTCGACTGCCGCCGCCATGCCGCCTTCCCTTACACATTCCTGCAAATCCGCCAGCAGCTCCTCAGAAAAGCCTCTTTCGCCACCTTCCTTCCGGTAACATTCGCTCACAGGCGTACAGACAGTGGGCAGTATTTCCGCCGTCTCCAAAGCCTCCGCCTCGGAAGGATAGAGTCTGTTTTCCCTTTCTTTTCCGCTGACAAGCCCGTTTCGCGCCGATGCGCGAAAGGCGCACATGGTAAATAAAATGCAAATCAGCACAGCCGCCTGCAGGATATGCCCTTTCCTGCAGCTCTCCTTTTCTCCCTTTCGTTTCATATCCCGCCACTCCTCTTTTGCAAAACACTACCCTTTTATGCCTTCTCTTCCATGCCGCTTATCAAATCCGTGTAATACAGAATTTCTTTGTTTAACGACTGCGCAAATGCAATTTCGTTTTTTGTGCTGCTCCCGATATAGTGATTCACGTTCACAACCAAAATGGCATCAGCCATTTTGATTTTTTCCCGATGCATGTTATCAAACATTTCTATTTCCTGATCCGTATAATCCGCTTTGTCCGCTCTCACCGGATAAATAGGCACTATCACGCAGTTGCCGGACAGCTCCAACTTCTCTGCAATTTCCATCATTTCTTTTTGAAACGACAGGCTTCCGCACACTGTTATTATCTTCATTCCATACACCTTCCTTCCACAACCGGCGCAGAAAGCAGCCATGCGCCTCAACCTCTCGAATAACTCACATAACCCATTTCCACTATATTTTCCGTCATTGCGGCGCGCAGCAGGCAATGACTGGTCGGGGACGTCACCGTCTTCCCCGCAAATTCCACAAACCACATTTAGACCGCCGGCTCTTCGCCATACAGTGCAGCCGGCTCCGCTTTCCAGATATCGCCCTCCCCAAAAAGCCGCCGGATCTCCTCTCCCTTCTCTCTTAAAAACAACTCCTCTTCACCGTCGTTGTCATAATCCGCACGGACAATCCGGAGAGAATGAATCCGCCTCCCCAAGGCTTCTTCCAACTGCTTTTCTTCCTCTTCGGTAAACTCAGTCCGCTCTTCGTCCCCCCATATCGTAAGGTCTCTGTAGACAATGCCGTCCCACCCGTACAGTTTTTCGGCAAAGCACGCCATATTTGCTTCCACATATTCCTTCACGGCAGGCAGCAGGCTGCTCTTTCTGTTGAGATAATAAAAATCGGGAACCGCCCTTGTAGTCTCCTGCCGGATATACCTGATATCGCCATCAAAAAAGCCATCAACTCCGCTTTCCAGTTTTTCCTCCCAATCCTCTTGCAATACAAGCCGCCTCACATACAGCGCCCCTTTTGTCAATGTCTCCAACAGATAATACGCTTTTTCTCCGTCTTCTTCCCATGCAAAAACAGCAGTAAACCCGCATCCCGCTTCACTGTCCCATCTATCCGCTTTGCCCGCCCCCAGCCGGACGCTTCCTGCCTGATACCCTGTGTCCGTTTCCCCAAGTAAAATCCCAAATGCCATGTCCGGAGAAGCCTCTTCGTATCCCGCGTACTGTATCAGCAGCGTATTACCATCACCTGCTTTTCCTTTTCCCCCCTAAACTGCTCCCGTCTGCCGCCCATCCACCGTTAAAAATACCCTCATTCATTCCGGCTTATCTCCTCCATAAGCATTGCCTGCAGCATAAAAACGCCTGTCTCCTCTATTCCGCTGTCCTCTATCAGGCGGACGCGCAGCAGACAGTTTTGGGAATTGGGCAGCCCCTCCACGGTAAACAGATAGGTTTTCCCGTCGAACTCCTCAAACCATAGCTGCCACAAGAGACCGCGATACGGAGACAAATCCTCTATGATTTCGTCAAATAAAATTTCTCCAAATCCTTCCTCGCGCCAGCCATACATGGCGCATACAAGATATAAATCCTGATGATAGCTGGAAGGATAGTAATAATATGTTCTGAAGTACTCTGCCTCTCCGTCATTGTCCACATCTGCCGCACGGTACGGACTGACATCCCCGCTGCCCGCGTAATAGTCAAAATGCTCACCCAGATTTTTCAGCAGACGCGCCGCATCCTGCGGTATCCTGCCGCTTTCGCCGCGCCCTGTAAAAATCCGCCGTTCCGCGCTATCTGCAAGCACTTCCTTGTACACCTCCTCCACATAGGCAAAAACCGCCTCCCCCATTTCCCCACAGTACAAAAGCTCCGCGCTGCTCTCCTCCGCGTTCACTGAGAGAGAAATCGAATAGCCTTCCCACTCACCCGCTTCTCCCAGCACCAGAATATCCATTCCCGTCAGCGCTTTTGTCTCGAAATCATATGCCGTGCTGACACAGTATACCTTGTCCTCATATGTTATGATACGGCTGTCATCACCCCTAAAATACGAGCCGAGATCCCCCTGATATTCCATGCCTTCTCCTGCATCCTGATACCATTCTAATGCTACCGCCCCAAGGGTTCCGCCACCATCTATGCCCGCCAGATAGTTGACCGTCCCGTCAGAAGACTCCCAGCGGTATGCCCAGTCGCAAAGCTCTTCCGCATAAGAGCCGTATTCGTATTCCCACCCCTGCTTCCAGTTACTATATTGCAGAAACGCTTTCCTGTCTTCTTCTGTCTCAAGCGTATATGGCTCCAGACAGCTTTCCGTCTCCCCTGAAAGAATGCGGGCATATTCCTGTCTGATAAGGGCAAGCAGACCTTCTGAAAGCTGCGTTTCTTTCTGCGTATATGTCACCGAAAACACACCCTTGCTTTCTTCCCACTGTTCCTCCAAATTTTCCGTCCACCAGACATTCGCCGCTTCCTCTGCTTCCTCAAACCCGTCAAAGAGCGTCAGCACCTTTTGCACGCCAAAATCATTGCGCCCATAAGAGCTTCTTTGCTGTTCGATTAGAACCGCCTCCTCATAGACAAGCTGACAGGTCACTATCGGAACCCTCTCATTTCCTTCTATCAGATATGCAGATAAAACAGGATACTCCCTGCCATAAAGCTCTGTTATCTCAAAGGTCACTGTCCCGCCCGTAAATTCCACAAACCACATTTGATTGACCGGACATGCATTCTCGCCGTACAGGTTGACATATTCTGTCCCGTAGCCGCCGTCCGCCTCCACAAGCAGCCTGTTTCTGCCCTCGTCATCCCGCCAAAACAGCTCTCCTTTTCCGTCATTGTCGTAATCCGCACATACCACATAGGAGCGAACGTACCAGTCTAACAGATTTTCTTCTGCGTAATTGCTCAAGTCCTCCACCTGAGACTGTACAATCTTCTTTTGCTCCTCTTTGCCTGACTGCGGCATTTCCTCGTCGCCCCAGATGATTTCCTCCTCCTGCAGCTTATATCCAAAAAGAGCGGCGTTCTCCTCAATATATTCCTTCACCCGATGCATGCAGACATTCCTGTTATCTGCATACAGATACCGCACCGATACCGCCGCCCTGTCCTCTGCAATCAGTCTGGATTCATAGGCAAAACATCCGGTGTCCCACACGTCCTTCAGCCGAAACCGTACTAAGACAAGTCCTGCCAGCGCACTTCTGGCGCCGTCCCCACCCGATGGCTTGTCCGCAAGCAGGTAATATGTATTTTCCTCACCCGAAAAAATCACCATCTGCCTTGCATCTCTTGCGCCGTAAAGATCGTAGCTCCATGTATCGATGCCGGCAGGGGCTACGCAATACCCCTCCTCCGTCCGATGCAGCAGAAAAATACTGTTGCTCACCTCATACCAGAAGAGTATCTCCTTGCCCTCCTTCTCGTCCAAATCCAATGCATAAATCTGATAAATATTGTCCGTATCCGTCCAATAATCCGCAAAGGAAGGATTGATTTTTGCCGCCCACTCCTCCATCAGCCCCGCAAATTCCGGACAAATTGTCAAAAGCTCCCCACTGTCAATTAACAGTTCTTCTTCCCGATAAGCATCAAGCGCCCCGTCAAAATCACCCTGCAGAACATACCCCTGCAAATCCGCAAGAATTCCCTCGTCCAGTCCCATTTCATAATCTTTCTTTGCGTAACATTCCCCCACCGGCACAATCCCTGTCGGCTGTGCCGATACATACGCCTGCATCTCGGGGAAAGAAGCATACAGCCTTTTTTCCTTTGCTTCTCCAAGCTGCGCCTGTTCTCCCTCTGCCGTCATCGCCGCCGCAAAAAACAGTGCTGCCGCTGCCGCAAAATAAATTCTCTTGTTTTTTTGCATATCCGCCCCTCCCTCGTGCGATAGATATCGTTTGTGTATGCCCCCGCCAGTCTTTACTTTCAGCCCCGCTTCCGGCTTTACTCCCTGTACGCCATGCTGACATGCCGCCCGTACTTTTCTTCTCCCAGCATATAACGGTATACCCCTGCAAGTTGCTGATACACCTCCTCGTCTGAGGGCGTTTTGGCAAGTGGAATTACAAAAATATCAAACGCCACGTCATATACCCTGCTTCGTATTTTTGTCAGCACCGCGCCGTTTCTCTCATAAAAACCGTTGCGCCGCGTCCGAAGCACATATTCCGCTTTATCCTTTGCGGCGGCAGGCGCTTCCGTCTCCAGCAGAATCATTTCTTTTTCCTTGTAAAATTGCCGCATGTTATCCAAAAACAGGCTTCCCATACCACTGTTCCGATATTCGGCAAGTACCGCATAGTAGTCCAGCAGCAGCGTGCCGCCCTTTGGTATCCGTGCAAACAGGGCGTAGGCTGCAAGCCTCCCTTCGACAAACAGCCCCAGCCCTTCGTATGCCTCTTCCCCCAAAAGCCGCTCTATCACCGCCGCCGGCTTTAACTCCTCCACGGGAAAATGCTCCTTTGCCACGCCTGTATAAACAGAAAGCACCTGCTTTGCCGTCAGCTTTTGTAAAGAAGCGTTTCTTTTTATATCTGCCGCTTTCTCTGTCTTTTTGTCTGCCATTTTATCTGCCTTTTCATCTGCTTTTCTGTCTGCTTTTTGCTGCCTTTTGTCTGTCCTTTGTCTGTCTTTGGCAGCCTTCTCTCTTCTGAAGCAGTCAAGCCCCGCTTATTTATTATACCTCTGTCACGCTCTATAACACTACCTTATTTTTCTCTTCCTTCTTGTATCCCCCGTATATCGGCTTCAATCGTCATGGAATAATTGGTGTAATACACCACAAACCCCGGCTTTGCACCGTTTGGTTTCTTGACATGCTTTTTCTGGATATAATCCACCTCGACCTTGCCCTGTTCCCTGCCTGCGGAATAATATGCCGCCAGCCTTGCCGCCTCCTCGAAAGTGGTATCGGGCATCTCTTCGCCCGCTTTCTGCTTTACAATGACATGGGAACCGGGACAGTCCTTGGCATGGAACCACCAGTCCGCTCCTGAAGCAACCTTGAATGTCAGCTCTTCATTCTGCAGATTGTTTTTTCCTACATAGATGTCGTAGCCGTCGCTGCTGATATAGTGGAATGGCTTACTCACCGCCGTTCTTCCCTTTCCCTTTTTGCCCCCGCCTCGCTTTTTGATATAGCCGTTCTCAGTCAGCTCCTCCTTAATCTGCGCCAAATCTTCCTCGCCTACTGCAATGTCCAGGAATGCACCGATAGAACGCAGATGTCCGATTTCTTCGCTGACTTCTTTAGTCAATTCAGTCAGCGCTTCATGGGTGCGTTTCAGCTTTCCGTATTTTTCAAAATATTTCTTGGCGTTTTCGCCGGCGGAAAGAGTGGAATCCAACGGAATCGTTATCATCTCATTGGTGTAATAATTGAGCGCCTCAAGAGACTTTGCCCCTTCCTTCGCCCCATAGCCGTAGGTATTTAACAGCTCGCCGTAAATCCGGTAAGTATCCCTTTTTTCCGTATCCCTCATCTGCGCAAGCTGTAAATCGTACTTTTTCACATTGCGCTCCAGCGCCGTCTGCACGATTCTGCGCAAATCGGAGGACTTCTGGCGGATTCTGGTAATGGCATTCTTCTCTTCGTAATACTCCTCCAAAAGCAGAGACATGGAAGAAAAATGTTTTAAGCTGTCGGCGCCGTTTCCCTGATACAGACGAAGAGGAAAGGCGGCAAATTCTACCGGCTTGCCCGCCGTATAGACAATGCAAGGGGCAAACGCCCCCTCCCTGATGGCGGCACGCACATCGTCCCACGCCTTAAAAAGCCGGCAAAGCGCCTCCTTGTCATATGCCGCGGCAGGACGCTCCCCGTCCATATCGGCCCTTGCACAAAGCTCCTGCGCCATCAAAGGGGAAAGACCGGTATAAGATGTGTAAAGCGCCTTAAAAACAGGCATAGGCGCGCCAAGGAGTGTCTCTACAAAATCCGTCTCCTTTGCCGCCAACGGGTTTTGCTTGTGTGTGGTATCCGCCACAAAGTAAGGCTTGCCCGGCAGTACCTCCCTGACCGAACTGACAAACCCCGACACATGCTTGATGCTGTCGATTATCATGTCCTTGTCATCACAGAAAATAATGTTGCTGTGTTTGCCCATAATCTCCACCACAAGCCTTTTTCTGCACACATCTCCCATTTCGTTTAAATGCTCCACATCCATATGGACAATGCGCTCTAAGCCCGGCTGACTGATGTTCACAATCCTGCCGTTCTGCAGATGTTTGCGAAGCAGCATACAAAAGCCAGGCGCCGTCATGGGAGCCTGTTTGTTTTTCTCCGTCAGATAAATAAGCGGCAGGGATGCCCCTGCCGAAATC
>ERZ778515.731-NODE-731-length-27364-cov-5.568238_pt1 | contig 27364 bp, 28 predicted proteins | sample MGYA00510343_ERZ778515 | MGnify/ENA primary metagenome ERZ778515 (study PRJEB29527, sample SAMN07138965) | mouse gut metagenome | material: feces | host: mouse | place: China:Nanjing | collected 2016-01-25 ...
TCAGAATATCAATAATTTCAAAGTGCTCTTATGATTTTTTAGTGGACACTAATGGTAGGGTATGAAGAGTGTGAATCCCCAGATGAGCAGTAGCAGCCTGACATCGCTACGCGATGCCTTTTCGAGCCACGGACTGATAATCGGTATGATCATATACAGTCCGACGAGCATATAAAGATACCAGAGCGGTACGGTGTCGAAATTGAAGTTGACAGTCATCAGGCATATCTTATGCCAGAGTCCGCTCCATGTGTAGGATGCGGCGTCGACCGTAGGATTGGCCGTATTTGCGTTGCCGAAATACAGATAGAACGCTACCGGCAGAATCACTGACCACAAGATGAGCGCCGGCATTATGCGTCCGATACGTCGCCGGTAGAATGATCCGAGAGAACTTCCTGATGGTGCAGGCAGCAGCAGTATGGCTGTCATCATGACAAACAGTGGTACGCTCGGGCGTGTCAGTGAGCCGACGGCCACTCCGGTGACAAACGAGATGCGGTCGGAGTCAAAAGCACCAGTGAAAGGGTCGGAGCAATGGGCTATGACTACCAGCAGGCAGGCTGCGATCTTCAGTGCGTCGACCCATGCGATGCGGTCAGATTTCGTGGGATGTTGAATGGTCTGGTTCATGACGTGGTTATCAGTCGGAGTATCTTTTCAAATGCGTCGTCGGGAGTGACAAAAATGGTATCAGTGGATTTTTTCAGCCATGTCAGCTGTTTTTTTGCGTACACCCGGGTATTTTTGGCTATTCGCGCTATTGCAGTGGAGCGATCCATCTGTCCGTCGAACATGGTAAACATCTCCTTGAGTCCTACGGTATTGAGTGAGTTGTAATGCCGCATCGGATACACGCGCATAGCTTCTTCTTCCAGTCCGTCGGCGATCATTTCGTCGACTCGGCGGTTGATACGTCCGAACAGTTCATCGCGTTCCATGCCGATGGCTGTGCGTATTATCCTGAACGGTCTCTCGCGTCTGCGTCCGGTCAGCAGTGAAGAATATGGGCGTCCGGCCTGCATGCTGACCTCTATGGCATGGATCATGCGTTTGTGGTTGGCGCGGTCCACTCTCGCCCAGTAGACGGGATCAATCTGGCGCAGTTCCTCGGCCACGGCCTCTATCCCGCCTTCGTCCATGATGGCGTAAGCCCGACGGCGCACGTCGGGATCAATATCAGGCAGAGAATCGATGCCATAGGTCAGAGCATCGACATACATCATCGATCCGCCGCACACTATGGCCACGTCGCTGTTGTTCCATATATCCGGAAGCAGCGCGAGGGCATCCTCTTCGAAGCGTGCCGCGCTATAATATTCGTCAAGTCCCAAAGTACCCACCAGATGGTGGCGTATTTCGGCGAGCATCTGTGGCGACGGAGCAGCGGTGGCAATCGGTATGTCGCGGTAAAGCTGGCGTGAGTCGGCCGATATGATCTCTGTTGACAGTTCTTTGGCAAGACGCAGCGACAGAGCCGACTTGCCTGAGGCTGTCGGCCCTGTCACCACAAGGAGTGTCTTTTCCAAGGCGCTCGTCGGTAATTTAATATGTCAGTGCTTGGCGCCTACGAGGCGTGCTATCTCTACTATCACCTGTGAGGCTTTTTCCATGGAGCGCACCGGCACGAATTCAAATTTGCCATGGAAATTGAGCCCTCCGGCGAAAATGTTCGGGCAGGGCAGACCTTTGAATGACAGTTGTGCGCCGTCAGTGCCTCCGCGTATAGGCACTACTTTCGGTGTCACGCCGGCGAGTTTCATGGCCTGTTCGGCTATCTCGACTATATGCATTACCGGTTCGATTTTCTCACGCATATTATAGTATTGGTCGCGTATGTCGAGGCTTGCGCACTCCGGGAATTCATGATTGATCTTTCGTGTGAGATGCTCGAATTCCTTTTTGCGGCGTTCGAAACGGTCGCGGTCATGATCGCGGATTATGTAGGTGAGTACAGTCTGTTCGACAGTGCCCTCTATTGAGGTCAGATGATAGAAGCCCTCGTAGCCTTCGGTGTGTTCAGGGGTTTCCCAGCGGGGGAGCATGATGGCAAACTGCAGCGCTATGCGCATGGAGTTGATCATCTTGTGCTTGGCCGATCCCGGATGCACGTTGCGTCCGGCAAATGTCACTTTAGCTACAGCGGCGTTGAAATTTTCATATTCAAGTTCGCCGATTTCTCCGCCGTCGATGGTGTATGCCCAGTCGGCGCCAAACTGTCCGACGTCGAATTTGTGCGCTCCCTGACCGATCTCTTCGTCGGGGTTGAACGCTATGCGTATCCGTCCGTGCTTTATGTCGGGATTGTGTTGAAGATAATCTATGGCGGTGATTATCTCCGCTATGCCGGCCTTGTCGTCGGCTCCGAGCAGAGTTGTGCCGTCAGTGACTATTAGATCATCGCCGACATAGTGTTCCATCTCTGGGAAGTCGGCGGGGGAGAGCACAATCCCTTTTTCGGCATTGAGAGTGATGTCGCCGCCGGGGTAATTGTCTACGATGCGCGGATTGACATTGTGTCCTGAAGCGTCGGGCGATGTGTCGAGATGGGCTATGAATCCAACAGTGGGCACATGCTCGCAGCCCGGTGTCGCGGGCAACGTGGCCATTAGATAGCCGTTTTCATCAAGTGTTATATCAGTGAGGCCCATAGCCTTCAGTTCCTCTTCGAGGCTTTGGGCAAAAATCATCTGGCCGGGAGTCGAAGGGGTCATGTTGGTGAGTTCGTCGCTTTGGGTGTCAAACTTCACGTAGCGCAGAAAGCGGTCAACAACAGTCATTGAGGTAAATGATTAAGTAATGGTGTATATTTATAGATGTCACAAAAGTAGTGAAATTTTCGCGAGGTGAGAGGATATTGCCGAAAAAAATGCGTAGATTTGCGAAAAATCTTCGACCCGCATCAAAACAAATTTCCCTATGGCGGTGTTGTTAACAGTGAAGTTTAATTCTAATCAGTAATCAAGACACAAATGAAACCGTTACCCATTATTCTGGCAGTGCTCGGAGGCGCTATCGCCGGAGCTACCGTAGGTCTTCTGTTCGCACCTGAAAAGGGCGAGAATACACGTGATGAGATCGTGAAGTATCTTAAGAGCAAAGGTATAAAGCTTCATCGCAGCAAGATCGAGGCTCTGGCCGACGAGATCGCCGAGGAAATCAAAAAGTAATCCCCCACACAATTCCACAATACAAACCCCGGAAATCATGAGCAATACAGGTATACTCTATTCATTTATCGGTGGCGCCATAGTGGGAGCTGCAGCAGCTCTGCTTCTCGCGCCTGAAAAAGGCGAGAACACGCGCCGCCGCATCAAAGAGATCCTTCAGCAGAAGGGAATTCTTTGTTCCGACAATGAAATAGACGCTCTCGTAGAGCAGCTGACAGAGGAGATGGACGCCAAATAAGGTGTGGCTGCGATAAATAGCACCGATATGCCATATAAGCCGGCTGCCGGGACGTCAGATCGTTCCGGCTGTCGGCTTGGCTGCATGACCGGTGGTCAGGAGTCCGTTACTTTGAACAGACGCTATTGGGTGTGCTTGGACTGCAAAAGTTCAAACATGCTTCTAATTATTTTCATGAAAGCCAATTAATGAACGAATCAGACAACAATTACAACCGACTGTGGCAACAGGCCAAATCTCTTTTCGTCAACGGGCTTGAATATGCCAAGCTGACTGCTGCCGAGAAGCTGACCATGCTTATAACCGGACTGGCTGTTGCGGCCGGAGCTTTTGTGCTCGGCATCATATTCTTATTTTTCCTGACGATCGCTATAGCCCACTGGATTGCCCCCTCTATCGGGCTTGGCTGGGCCTACGCACTTATGGGGGTGTTCTACCTTGTGCTGGTGGTGTTGTTGATCGTCTTGTGCAAGCCGTTGATCATGAATCCGGTAGCGCGTTTCATATCCCGGCTGTTTCTTAAATAAACCGTAATTGCCGTCATGGAAAAAAACACAATCGATGCCCATAAGCAGTCGACCGATCCCAAGCCCTGGAAGGGTTATACAATAGACGAACTGCGTTATCAGCAAGCCTATACGGCTGTCAGAATGCAGATTGACCGTCAGAAACTTATGTCGACCGCATCGCAGATGAAGGGGGGCATGTCGACGTTCAAAGGTGCAGGTCTTATCGGACGTCTGCTGAGTAATCTGTCATATATCGATTATGCCTTTATGGCTTTCAGGATCGGACGTCAGGTGTTCAGGCTGTTTCGCCGCCGCTGAATATGCCGGCCTGTATTGACCCACCGGCAGTTGATCATTATGCTATGTGATTCGCAAGAATCAGCTGCGAGGTTTGTTGAGATTTGTTCGAATTGTTTTTGCTTGAAGAAGATGAGACATGTCTGAACATTAAAGCGGAAAATGCCGGATGAAATCAAAAAAAAACTGCCGCAGCGAGCCACGGGTTGCTGACGAATTAGGTAATATAAACTGTTTTTTGAGAGTTATTCATGAATGATTATGTTGAAGTGAAAGTGGAGATCACTCCGTTTTCAGAAGATTTTTCCGACCTTCTTGCTGCAGAATTGGCAGAGGTCGGCTATGAAAGTTTTGTCACCGACAGCGAAGGACTGACCGCATACGTCAGAAACGAATCTTATGACCGTGTTGCGCTTGATGGCATATTGTCGCGGTGGCCTTATCCGTGTCGTCTGCAGTTGCGCGAGGCATTGACCATCGAAGGGCGCGACTGGAATCATGAGTGGGAAAAGAATTATTTCAAACCTATCGTAATCGGCGACGAGTGTGTGGTGCATAGCTCGTTCCATACCGATTATCCGACCTGTCGCTACGATATTGCCATTGATCCAAAGATGGCTTTCGGCACCGGGCACCATGCCACGACTTCACTGATCGTCACTCGGCTTCTTACGATGCCGGTCGACGGCCTTAAGGTGGTGGATATGGGCACCGGCACAGGTATTCTTGCCATACTCTCGCGTATGCGTGGAGCAGGATATGTTGTGGCGGTGGAGATAGATCCGATGGCTTGCGAAAACACCCGGGAGAATGTGCTCCTTAACGGCTGCGGTGATATAGACGTGCGTCTTGGCGACGTGACGTCCATAAGCGATGTCGATGACGCCGACATATTGCTGGCCAATATCAACCGCAATATCATCACGGCCGATATGCCGGCATACGCCGCGGCGGTAAAGAGCGGCGGTCAGTTGGTATTCAGCGGATTCTACGAGGCCGATGTCCCGGTCGTGGAGGAAGCGGCTTCACGATGCGGGCTGAAGTTGGCCGACGTTACCTCGTGCGATGGATGGGCGAGCGTCCGCTTTGTCAAGGAGTGACTCTCGCCGTGGTGCTGTGGGCAGAGATGTGGCGTTTGTAGCGTCAGTCAGTTGCCGAACGACAGGGATGTATAGAATCTCGATGATCCGCCGTATGATTCGCCTCTGCCGAATTGAAGCCGTATGTAGCCGTTGCCGTTGGTAAACCACGTAGCCATATACCCGCCGTTGGGATAGGTCATTGTGGCAGGCGGGCCGTAGGCGCGCACAAGATCGCGATAAACATAGTTGTATCGCGACGGGTCATATACCGAGGTGCTGTAGAAAAATTCTGATCCTGTCAGACCACCAGGTCCGTAGAAAAGTGTAGCGTCAGGCCACAGATAGTTGAGCTGTGTGACGTTTCTGAGATATACCATGTCATTGCCGTATCCATCTATTGTGTATCCGTTTCCATACAGATGGTCGAGGCTGAGGGCGAATGATGTTCCGAACGTTATGCCGAGTACCGTGCGTATGGCAGGGTATCGTCCGGCCGGATGCCAGTGGGGCGGAGGCGTCGGACGCCGGTATGGACGCATCACAGGCCTGTACGGTCTGTGGGGAGGGCGTAATGTCGGAGGCCGGTGTGCGTGTCCAGATGAAGGTCTATGGCCGACCCCAGGTGTGGGGCGGTGGTTGTGACCCGGTGCAGGGCGATGCGGGTTACCCGGACGTAATCCGTTTCCCGGACGGTTGTTTCCCGGACGGTGCCCGTTATTTGGAGCCGGATGATATTTGTCATTTCCGGGACGATTGTCCGGACGCTGATGCGATGGAGTGTTTCCGGGGCGTTTGTCATTATCAGGGCGTTGTCCCGCAGCCGGCTTATGTGAGGTGTTGCCCGGGCGGCGGTATGATGATCCCTGTCCCTCTTTTGTGGGGCGGCTGTTGCGCCCGGGGCGTGTCGTCTTGTCGCTCCGATGTCTGTCGCGTTGTCGGCTGTGCTCGGTTTTCTCTCTTTTGTCGGTTCCGTTGTGACGCTGTGCCTCAGCCGTCGACGTGGATAACAACGCTGCAAGAACCGTTATGGCGATGATGCGGATTAAATGTTTCATGTCGGTGTGTGTTGTGGATGTGACATTTTTTTTGATTAATGCAAAACTATAAAAAAAGTTGCATTGTTGAGAGTGTTTTCGTAACTTTGTGTGCGGAAAAGTTCCAAAAAAACATAAATATAATAAAACAATGAAATCGCTTGAAAGTCTTTTAGCTGAAAAGCTCCTTAAAATCAGCGCCATAAAACTGCAGCCCGAAATTCCATTCACATGGGCTTCAGGATGGAACTCACCCATCTACACTGACAATCGCAAGACTCTCTCATATCCCGAAGTGCGCAGCTTCATCAAAATAGAGATGTGCCGGCTTATACTCGAGAATTTCGAGAAACCCGATGCAATAGCCGGAGTTGCTACCGGCGCAATAGCTATGGGCGCTCTCGTGGCCGACGCTCTCGGACTGCCATATGTTTATGTGCGCTCGTCGCCCAAGGATCACGGCCTGGAAAATCTGATAGAAGGCAACCTCACTCCCGGTCAGCGTGTAGTGGTGATAGAGGATCTTATCTCTACAGGCGGCAGCAGTCTGAAGGCGGTGGAGGCTATCCGTCAGGCCGGTTGCGAGGTTGTAGGAATGGCGGCCATCTTTACGTATGGTTTCCCGCTTGCTATCAAACGTTTCAAGGATGCCGGAGTGGAATTGCTCACTCTGAGCAACTACAACGCGATGCTGGAGGCAGCCCTCGATACACAGTATATCCGCGAGGAGGATCTCGATACGCTCAAGGAATGGCGTAAGGATCCGGCCAACTGGGCGCCCGTGCGTTGAACCCGCTTCCACCTCATGAAGATATCATGCCGTTTGGCTCGCAAAGCCAAACGGCTTTGTAATGAATAAAGCTACAATTAGTGATCAAATATGGCTACTTATAAAAGCAAACCTGTCAGCATTGGCCGTCCGATAGAGGATGTGTATGCACGCATCGCCGATATCGCGGCCTATCAGAAACATATCGACGCCCTGCCCGATGAGGCGCGCCAGAAGATAGGCGACGTGGAGTTTACCGATGATTCGATATCTATACACGCCGCTCCGGTGGGACAACTCAAGTTTGTTGTCAAAGAGCGTGTCGCACCGTCTAAAGTCACCCTTGAAGCCGCCCAGTCGCCCGTGCCGCTGAAACTTATCGTTGCGCTTGAGCCTGATGGTGATTCTTCCACAACCGCCACAAGCATTATCGATGTGGAGATTCCGGCGATGCTACGGCCGCTCATAGGAGGTAAACTGCAGGAGGCGTCCGACAAGTTTGGCGAACTATTACAAACATTTTTCGCTTGAAAAGCCGACAAATATTTGCCGTAGGTCTCTTACTGGCCGTGATCTGGTCAACGTCATGCGATTCGGTCGACGACGACCGAATTCCTCCGGCTCCCGTCAGAATTGACTTCGCCGGTCAGGGCGAATGGGATGTCTATGGGGTCGGTGGGGCATTGCAGTGGCGGGAATTTATCAAGCCGCAGCTGATTCCCTCCGGATTTCCTTATTCCGATGCCTCGCAGACAGGATTTGCCGGAGTGGTGCTTGTAGGTGATTTTGTTGGAGACCCTCAGGCCTACGACCTTTCCTGTCCGGTGGAGGTGAAGCGCGACGTGCGCATTTCGATTGATCCCGATCAGGCTGTGGCGCGATGCGCTGTGTGCGGCAGCACATACGACGTATTCCGTCAGGGAGCTCCGCTTTTGGGCAAGGCCGCCGAAAAGGGATATGCGATGAGAAAATACCGTGTGGGGATAAAGACCGACGGATCGCGGTGGATCGGCAACTGATGCCCCTCATATACTGTACACACTCAATACGTATAAATTGGTGACGGAAGATTACCTTCAGCAACTCAACGGCCAGCAGCGTGCCGCCGTAGAGTATGTCGACGGTCCGAGCCTTGTGATTGCGGGGGCTGGATCGGGAAAGACACGCGTGCTAACCTATAAGATCGTGCATCTGCTAAGATGCGGATATGAGCCGTGGCGCATACTGGCGCTGACATTCACCAACAAGGCTGCCCGTGAAATGCGCGAGCGTATCGAGGCACTGGTAGGGACAGAAGTGGCGTCGAGGCTGTGGATGGGAACATTCCACTCGATTTTCGCGCGTATATTGCGCGCCAATGCCGACCGGATCGGATTCAAGAGCAGTTTCACAATATATGATTCGGCCGACTCAAAATCGCTTGTAAAGACTATCGTCAAGGACCTGGTGCTTGACGAAAAGATATACAAACCATCGTCGGTCATATCGGCGATCTCCACGGCTAAAAACGCTCTTATCTCCCCGGAGAAATATGCAGCCGACCGTGAGATTATGCGGGCTGATGCCGATGCGCGCCGTCCGCGTATTCATGAAATCTACAGGATATACCGCGACCGGTGCTTTACGGCCGGAGCCATGGATTTCGATGACCTGCTGTATTACACCAATGTGTTGCTGCGCGACAATCCCGACGTATTGCGTCATTATCAGGAATTTTTCCGCTACGTGCTCGTCGACGAGTATCAGGACACAAACTTCGCCCAACACCTTATTGTGGCCAAAATCTGCGAGGAGCATCATCAGCTTTGCGTCGTGGGCGATGACGCGCAGAGCATCTATTCCTTCCGTGGCGCAAATATACGCAATATCCTCTCCATGCGCGACACCTATCCGGGGATGAAATTGTTCAAGCTCGAACGCAACTATCGCTCCACACAGAATATAATCAATGCAGCCAATTCACTGATTGAGAAAAATACCGAGCAGATACGCAAGGAAGTTTACTCCGAAAACAAGCCGGGCGACCGTATAGAGGTCGTGTCGAGCTATAGCGATCTCGACGAGAGCGCCATCGTGGCCAACCGCATATCGCAGGTGAGAATGCTGACGCATGATTCATACGACGAGTTTGCGATACTCTACCGCACGAACGCACAGAGCCGCATACTGGAGGAGTCGTTGCGTAAACGCAATATCCCTTACCGCATCTACGGAGGTCTTTCGTTTTATCAGCGCAAGGAGGTAAAAGATGCGGTGGCTTATTTCCGGCTTGCGGTCAATCCTGACGATGACGAGGCGCTGCGTCGTGTGATAAACTTCCCTGCGCGGGGCATCGGCGAAACCACCGTCAACAAGGTTGCACGCACGGCCATGGATTGCGGGGTGAGCATGATGGCTGTATTGCATGATCCCGACGGATACGGACTGGAAGTGCATTCGGGCACACGCCGCAAACTTGCGGCGTTCGCAGCCATGGTCGACAGATTTGCTGCGCAGGTGGCGTCGGGCGACGATGCCATGGCTGTAGCCTCGGAGATCATACGCGCCACAGGCCTGCTTTCAATGCTTATCACCGACCGCACTCCGGAGAGTATCTCAAAGCAGGAAAATCTTAATGAACTTCTCGCGGGAGTAAAAGAATTTACCGAAATGAGACGTGAGGAGGGCGAAGCCGAACTCGGGCTGGCAGCATTCCTCGGACAGATATCTCTTGCCACCGATCAGGATTCGGATGATGCTACCGAGGAACGGGTGACTCTTATGACCGTTCATGCCGCAAAAGGTTTGGAATTCAACAATGTGTTTATCGTCGGTGTGGAGGAGGATCTTTTTCCGTCGTCGATGGCGCAAGGTTCGCAGAGCGAGATTGAGGAGGAACGCCGACTGCTGTATGTAGCTATCACCCGCGCGCGTAGTTTCTGCATGATGTCGTTCGCTTCCAACCGCTACCGAAACGGGCAGCCGGCCATGTGCTCGCCGTCGCGTTTTCTCCACGATATCGACCCGTGTTATCTCGCCATGAAAGCCGGAGCGACAATTGGCGCACCGCGCTCGAGACGTCCGTCCTACTCCGATTATATGGCTGCTGCCCGTCAGATCCGTTATCCGGCGCGGCAGGCTCAGGCCTCACAGCCGACAGCATCATCTGTTCATCGCGATCCGGTGCCTGCGTCAGCCTCTGCAGCAAAGGGCGAAACTTCGTTTGCAACCATGCCGGGCGCTGACGGATCACGGCTGAAGGCCGGAATGGTGATAGAGCACAATCGCTTCGGACGCGGCATCATTATTGAAGTCGACACCTCGCAGCCCGACCATCGTATCAAGGTGGATTTTGACAATTCGGGTGAAAAACTGCTGTTGCTGAAATTCGCAAAATTCATAATCATAGACTGACTCTATATATGGTCACACCTCAAAACATCCCCACGCCGGTTTACCTTGTATATGAAGACCGCCTGAGACGCAATCTGGAGCTTATAAGCCGCGTCAGCCGCGACTCGGGCGCAAGGATCATTATGGCTTTCAAGGCCAATGCCTTGTGGCGCACATTTCCGATCATAAGGGAATACGTCAGTGATTTCACGGCGTCGTCGCTCAACGAGCTTCAGCTCGGCAATACCACGCTGGGAGGGCAGGCTCATGTTTATTGTCCGGCATATACCGATCAGACAATCGGCCGTTTTCTTCACGGCGCATCCCATATCACGTTCAACTCTCTCCATCAGTTCGAGCGGTTCGGCAATATGGCACTGGCTGCCGGAGTGTCGCCAGGATTGAGAGTCAATCCGCAATGTTCGGTTATTGATACCGACATCTACAATCCGGCTTTGCCCGGATCACGGTTCGGAGTGGTGGCCGACGTGATAGGCCGGAAACTCCCGGATGGAGTGGAGGGACTTCACTTCCATGCCCTGTGTGAATCGACATCTTTTGATCTGCAACGAGTGCTTGAGGCATTTGAAAGTCAGTTCGGACATCTGCTGACGCAGGTGAAATGGGTCAATATGGGAGGCGGACATCTGATGACGCGTGAAGGCTACGACACGGACCATCTTGTTAGACTGCTGCGTGATTTCCGTTCGCGCTATCCATGGCTTGAGATCATTCTGGAGCCTGGCAGCGCATTCACATGGCGCACCGGCGATCTGATCGCATCGGTGGTCGATGTAGTGGAGAACCAGGGGATCAGGACGGCCATTATCGACGCCTCGTTTGCCTGTCACATGCCTGATTGTCTGGAGATGCCCTACAAGCCGACAATCAGCGAGAGCGTGGAGCCGGCATCCGGATTGCCTCAATACCGTATAGGAGGCAATTCATGCCTGAGCGGCGATTTTATGTCCGACTGGACTTTTCCTGAGGAATTGCTGCCCGGTCAGCGGCTGACATTCGAGGATATGAACCATTATACCACCGTCAAGACCACAATGTTCAATGGCCTCCAGCATCCCGATATAGCTTTGTGCCGAGCCGACGGCAGCATCGAATATCTGCGGCAATTTACATTTGACGATTATAAATCACGCATGAGTTGACAGCACGATGAACCATAATCCTGTTTATTCCGTAATAGTGCCGGTATATAACCGGCCCGATGAGGTGGCTGACCTGTTGAGGAGTCTGTCGGAGCAGACTTGTCGCGATTTCGAGGTGATTCTGGTAGAGGACGGATCCACTGTGCCCTCAGCGGCGGCAGTCGAACGCTATGCGCCGGAACTCCCCTCTATAAGCTATTATCAGAAGTCAAACGAGGGACGCTCCATAGCACGCAACTATGGCATAGAGCGTTCGAAAGGTTCGTGGCTGATATTCTTCGACAGCGACTGCGTGATACCGTCAGGATATTTTGCTACTCTGACTGAAGCACTGAAAAAGTTGCCACTTGATTGTTTCGGCGGTCCCGACGCTGCCGACGATTCGTTCAGCGACACACAGAAGGCCATTAATTTCGCGATGACATCGTTTCTCACCACCGGAGGTATCCGTGGAGGGAAAGTCAGTCTGGAGAAATTTACTCCACGCTCTTTCAATATGGGATATACCCGTGAGGTCTACGACAGAGTCGGTGGATTCAGGGAGATGTTCTCGGAAGATATCGATATGAGCATGCGCATCAGGCAGGCCGGTTTCCGCATAGGACTCGTCCGTCAGGCATCGGTTTTCCATAAGCGCCGTGTGTCGTTCGGTAAATTTCTCCGTCAGGTCTACGTGTTCGGCATGTCGAGGATCACGCTCAAGCTCCTTTATCCATCGTCGCTCAAGGCAGTGCATACTCTTCCTGCTCTGGCTGTCGTAGCTGGTGTGGTGTGCTGTGTGCTTGCGGCTGCAGTGAGCCCCTGGTGGCTGTTGCCGATAGGCGTCTATCTGCTGGCTGTATTGTCGGCGGCTTTGTGGCAGTCGCGCAGCATCAAGGTGGCTCTGCTTGCTGTGCCGGCGAGCGTCATACAGATAGGAGGATACGGATGTGGATTCATCCGTGCATGGTTTACCAAGATATTCCTTCGTCGTGGACGCAATGTCGACGAGGAGATAAGAATCCGTAAAGGACGATGACAGGCTACAGCGAAAATCCTCCTTCAGGGTCGTCGCGTCGTATCGCCGATCTTAGCGATGATGACCGCCCGCGCGAGAAAGCGCTGGCTCATGGCATACGCTCTCTCAGCAATGCCGAATTGCTCGCCATAATTTTCGGAGGAGGGTTGCCGGGGAAATCGGTGGTGGAGATGAGCCGCGAGATACTGTCGGCTTGCGACAACAAGCTTGTCAGTCTGGCGCGTATGCCCATACAGGCGGTGGCTCGTTCGTTCCGTGGTATTGGTCCGGCCAAGGCGATAGCGCTGGCTGCTGCGTTTGAGCTCGGATCGCGCTGTCGCGACGAAGAGCGCAGCCGCGATGTGACGGTGCGCTCTTCCGATGATGCGTTCAATTATTTCCGTGGCCGGCTTGAGAATCTCGACCATGAGGAGTTTTGGGTGATGGTGCTCAGCCGCGCCAACCGTATACTCTCGGCCGAGCTTGTGAGCCGTGGAGGCACTGCGGCCACAGTAGTTGACGTGAAAATCGTCGTAAAGACCGCTGTCGACCGTTTGGCGGCAGGTATCATACTTGTACACAATCATCCGTCGGGCAATCGTATGCCGAGCGTTCAAGACGATGCCCTGACGTCGCGTATCAAGGATGCGGCCGCACTGTTCGACATCCGTGTGCTCGACCATCTTATTGTGGCTGGCAACGAATATTTCTCTTATGCCGACAACGGCAAGATCTGACAGGGCTGATCAGCCCCCCTGTTCCGTCAGATATCGTTCGGCGTCGAGAGCCGCTTTGCATCCGCTTCCGGCCGCCGTTATGGCCTGACGGTAATTCGGGTCGGCTACGTCGCCTGCGGCAAACACTCCTGCCACATTTGTCCGGGTCGACTGACCTTCGGTCTTGATATATCCGGCCTCGTCAAGCTCTATCCACGGGCGGAATATGTCGGTGGCGGGTTTGTGCCCGATAGCGAGGAAGAAACCGTCGACAGGCAGATTGTAGACGCGTTCCTTGTCGGTAGAGGCAAATTCGACGAGCTGCGCGCCCTCCAGATAGTCGTCGCCGTAAAGGCCGAGAGTATTGGTATTGAAAAGCACGGTTATATTGGCTTTCTCCTCTACTCGGCGCTGCATCACTTTTGAGGCCCTGAGGTAATCCTTGCGTACGATAAGGAATACTTCCGAAGCGATGTTTGACAGATACAGAGCCTCTTCGCAGGCAGTATCGCCGCCTCCCACTACAGCCACACGTTTGCGGCGATAGAAGAAACCATCGCATGTGGCGCAGGCTGAAACGCCCATTCCCTTGTAGCGTTCCTCGTCGGGAAGACCGAGATAACGGGCCGTGGCTCCGGTGGAAATGATCACGGTGTCAGCCGTGATCTCCGTGTTGTCGTCGGCTATGGCACGTAGCGGATGCTGGCTGAAATCTACACTTGTAATGATACCCTGGCGTATATCGGCGCCGAAACGGGCCGCCTGTTTCTCCAGATCGGCCATAAGCTGGGTGCCGGTCACTCCTTCATGGTAGCCGGGGAAATTCTCTACCTCTGTGGTGATCGTAAGTTGTCCGCCGGGCTGGTGGCCAGCATATACCAGCGGCTTCATATTGGCTCTCGAGGTGTATATGGCGGCTGTGAATCCGGCCGGTCCGGAGCCGATTATAAGGCATTTGGTGTGAATCTGGTTCATGTCTATTGTTGTGGCTTATGTTGTGATTTATCTGAGATCGTTGATTGTGGCGCCGGGATAATGCGCCTTGTCAAATGTGAAAGTGGAGGAGGGGAGTGCTCCGCCGGTTGAAATTGCCTCTATGCTGACGGCCACTTTCTGTCCCGAGGCGTATGTCAGATCTATGCTGACCGGTAGCGTGGTTCTGGCGTTGAGTGTGACTTCGGCCGATATGATCTCGGCATCGGATCGGCGCGCTTTCATGCTTATGCGGCGTGTATCGCCTGCCGCCGATGTGATGCTTGAGTTGTAGGCCGATGTGAAAGCCTCTATGACTGATAGCGGATTGCTTTCGGCAAGTTCGCCTGCAGTCGGTTCGGTCACGGTCACCTCTCCGGTCGATGCCGAATAGGTCCATTGTGTGCGTCCGTCAAACCATGTGGCATATCCGGGTGATTCGATTCTGAACCGTCGGCCGGACATGATGATCCGTGCCTGTGTGGAATGTCCGTCGGAATTTATGGCGCATGTGGCGCTTACCGATTTGGCATTCCGCAGTTTGTCGGCTGCCTGACGCAACAGCCCGTCGGCCTGTGGATTGGCGGCATTGACTGTGGTGATGCTCAGCAGAGCGGCTATCAGGGATAATAATACTTTGTGCATGATATGTATAAACGTTTTCGGTCGGCTGTTAGTTGATGGCATTGAGCTGAATATAGTTCTCAAAAGCCATTATATCCATCAGCACCGGACGAGGTTTTCCTCCCTGCGCAGGGCCAACGACTCCGGCTGCTTCAAGCTGATCCATGATGCGGCCGGCGCGTCCGAAGCCTATGGCAAGCTTGCGCTGCAGATTGGTTGTGGAGCCCGACTGTGTTTCCACCACCATCATGCCGGCTTCCTTGAACATCGGATCGCGTTCGCCAAGCTGTGCGCCGGTGCGTGCCGGGCCTTCTGCGGTCGGAGGTACGAATTCCGGCAACTGGTAGGGCTCGCAATAACCTATCTGGTCGGAAATGGAGTCGCAGATGGCTTTTACCTCGTCAGTATCGATAAACGCACACTGCACGCGGTCGATGACGCCGTTGCATGAGAACAGCATGTCCCCCTTGCCGATAAGCTGGTTTGCCCCGACCTGATCAAGGATGGTGCGGGAGTCCACACCCTGATTCACGCGGAAAGCTATTCGTCCTGGGATGTTGGTCTTGATCGCACCGGTGATGACTGTCACCGACGGACGCTGCGTGGCGATGATAAGATGTATGCCTGCGGCTCTGGCCACGGCGGCCAGACGCGACACCGGATTTTCCACCTCTTTGCCTGCTGTGAGGATGATGTCGGCAAATTCGTCGATGATGAGCACTATATAAGGCATGAATTTGTGCTCGTTTGGATTAAGGCGTCGTGCGATGAATTTTTCGTTATACTCCTTGATGTTGCGCACTCCGGCCTTCTCAAGAAGATCAAGACGCTTACCCATCTCTATACACAATGAGTTGAGCACTGTGACAACTTTCGATGTGTCGGTGATGATCGCATCTTCTCCGGGAAGTGCAGCAAGGTAATGGCGCTCGAGCTTACGATAAAGGCTCAGTTCAACGCGTTTGGGGTCGATGAGCACGAATTTCAGTTCGGCCGGATGCTTCTTGTAGAGCAATGAAGCTATTATCGTGTTCAGTCCTACGGATTTGCCCATGCCGGTGGCGCCGGCCACGAGCAGATGCGGCAACTTGGCCAGATCGGTCACATACACGTCGTTGGTGATAGTGCTGCCCATAGCGATCGGAAGCTCTGCTTTTGACGACTGGAAGGCCTCCGACGACAGAATACTGCGTATGCTGACTATCTGCGGGTCTTTGTTAGGCACCTCGATTCCTATGGTGCCTTTGCCCGGAACCGGAGCGATGATTCTGATTCCAAGTGCGGCCAGACTGAGCTGCAGATCCTCGCCGAGGGTCTTTACCGAACGTGTTCGGGTGCCCGCTTCGGGAATAATTTCATATCGGGTGATCGTCGGTCCGACGGTCGCCTCGATCTGTGAGATTTTAACGCCAAAGGTATTTAGTGTCTGTGTGAGTCGTTCCTTGTTCTCTTCCTGTTCCTCCAGATCCACATGGTCAGTGCGCTGCGCACGTTTTTCCAGCAGGTCTATTGAGGGGAAGCGGAAGTGTGACAGTTCGGCGGTGGGATCGTAAGGTTCGTTTGAAATGTGGCGCGCTTCTGCGACGGCCTGAGGTGTGTTGACGACAAGATTGACAGCCGAGGCTGTTTCATCTTCGGCTTCAGTGACGTCTGGAATTTCAGCCAGATCTACGTCTGGCTGTGGCAGTTCGTCAGGCTGTATGGCAGCCGGAGCGGTCGGCGGTGTGATATTGTGATCCTCGGAAGCCGGAGCGGCAGATGCCGTTACAGGCGCGACGGCTTTGTTGTCATTGTCATTAGTGTAATTATCAGCTGTTTCCGACGATACAGGCGCTGACGTCATTGAGGCGGCATGCATTGTTTCTGCCGGGCAGGCGACAGGCGATGGGTCGGCGACGGGTGTGGTATTGACTGTCTCATGCCAATTCGCAGCCGCTGTGGCCGACGCTGATGCAGCGTCTGTCGCCATGGCGGTGTTGTCGTCGGCTATTGTGTCGATATCGGTCAGTTCGGCCTGTTCGTAGCGTTTTTCAGTATCAGGTGTATACGTCGGCACTTCGTGATGATGCTGCGCCGGCTGATGTTCAGTCATTGTTTCTGCTGCCCGGTCTGCGGGTGTCGCAGATTCGGTTTTGTTGTCTGACGAAGATTTGTCCGATGTATTGTTGTCGGCTGTAGCCACCTCGTCATCGGTCATCATCGCTTCCATCTGTCGCTGGCGTGCTTCAGCGGCAGCTCGTTCGCGTGCTATACGCTCGCGATGTTTTTTCACTCTGTTGCGATAGGCTTCGTAGGCTGTCTGCAGTTCGCGCAGGAATACCAAGGCCACTGCTGCGACAAGAAGCATATTGACTCCTATCGCTCCCCACCATCCGGTATTGGTGATAAGAAACTCATTGACCAGATGACCGTGATTGCCACCCCAGAAGTTGTGCGACGTCATGGTGTATGTGACGAAACCGGTAAGTATCGACAGGGTGATGGATGTCAGCAGACATTTATAGGTAAGATCCCAGAATTTCATGCGTCGGAGTCCGACAAGCGATATTCCGAGAGCCCCGACATAAAATATCAATATGAACGATCCTATGCCGAGCCACTGCGATAGCAATATGTCGGCAAGAAATGCTCCGAGAGGACCGCCGGTATTGCTGACCGCTTCGGGTGTGGATGATATGCGGGCGAACTGACGCCCTTGCACGATGCTCTGGTCGTCGGCTCCGGCTGAAAAGTAGGAAACGCATACGATGAGCATATATGCTGCAAACACTATGAGCGTTATGCCGGCAAAAAGCTTCCAGCGACGGCGGGTCGACACATTGTCGGCCGTCGGCTTCTTTGTCGGTGCGGCCGGTGTGGCCGATGGTCTGGCCTGTCGTGCGGCGGCAGGATTCTGGCGTATTTTGGTTTCGGACTGTGTTGCGTTGTTGCGCTGTGCAGACGGTTCCGGTGTGCGTTGGCCGTAGCCTCCAGAGGTGAGTGATGAAGGATCGTAGCTGTCGGCTGAAATTTCAAATGATTCCATTGAAGACGTGTGTGTTGATCGTGTTGTGTATTATAATTGCCTTAAGGAGGCTATCGTGGCTTCGGGATCATCGGCGCCGAATACAAAGCTGCCTGCTACAAGTATGTCGGCGCCGGCATCGGCAAGAAGTTTTCCTGTCTGCATATTGACGCCGCCATCCACTTCTATGCGTGTGGCAAGTCCCAGTGAGTCGATGAGACCGCGCATTCTCCTTACTTTGGGAAGGGCAAGGTCGATGAATTTCTGCCCTCCGAATCCGGGGTTTACGCTCATTATGAGCACCAGATCAAGCTCAGGCAATATGTCGTCAAGCATCATTGTCGGTGTAGCGGGATTCAAAGCTACCCCGGCTTTCATCCCGGCATCCTTTATCTGCTGCACTACGCGGTGAAGATGTGGACAGGCTTCCTGATGGACTGTCATGAGATCCACTCCGCAGTCGCGTACCTGATTTACGTAATTCTGCGGGTTTACGATCATCAGATGGGCGTCGAGCGGTTTCCGCGCATTGCGGCCAATGGCCTTTATTACCGGGAAGCCGTAGGAAATATTGGGCACGAAGACTCCGTCCATGACGTCAAGGTGCATCCATGATGCCTCCGAGCGGTTGACCATCTCTACGTCGCGGTCGAGATTGCCGAAATCGGCTGAAAGCATTGACGGCGCTATTTCTATCATTTTCAAGAATTTTTTTGAGGTTTGAAGGCGTTCCAGACTATGATGGCCACACAGGTCAATCCTATGCCGATACCGACCCATGTGAGATATACGTTGTATTGTTCCACCTTTTCGAAGAGGGCGTCGCGCGGCACGATCTGTCCGAGCCACCATCCGAGTGCCGCGAGGATAATGTTCCATACTCCGGCACCAAGCGATGTGTAGAGCATAAAACGGAATATGTTCATCCGTGAAAGACCGGCCGGTATGCTTATGAGCTGGCGTACAGCCGGAATCAGACGCCCTACGAATGTCGATACGGCTCCGTGATTGTCGAAGTAGTGTTCGGCATGTTCTACTTTTTCGCGGTTTATAAGGCATGCATGACCCAGTCGTGAGTCGGCGAAACGATACACTATAGGACGTCCGATCCAGAGCGACAGGCCATAGTTGATGAGAGCGCCTATCAATGCTCCCAGAGTGGCGAGCAATACCACCGCCACAATGTTGACTTCATGTGAAGTGGCGGCAAGATAAGCGGCGGGGGGAACAATCACTTCCGACGGAAACGGGATGAAAGAACTTTCCACAACCATAAGGCCGACTACCATCAGATAGATGGCTATGGGTGTGGCTGTGAAAAAACTGTCGAGTATAGCTTGCGGATTGAACAGTGCAAGGGTGATCATGTCGGGTAACATTTGCTGTAATTATCGTTGTTTTTTGAGAGTACAAAATTACAATATCCCTCCGTCAATAGCAAATTTTTCACATGCTCTGCTCCTGCCGATGACGTGCTGGTGGCGACGGTGATGTGGGCGTCGGAATACTGCGCGAAATTACAATGTAGATGACGCAGAAAACGCTACAACGACGTTTTTTTGAACAGCCGTTAGAGTGTGTTTACTTTTGACTCATGTTAAGATTTCGAGAGTGTTTTCGAGTCAATTTTCAGTTTTTGTGAAGGAGTTATGGGGTTTCATAATGACTGAACAAAAGCTTAAAATTGGTCGAAAAGAGCTATAAAGATTTCATCAAGTTAAAAGTAAACACACTCGTAATCTTTCCCGCAAAATAAAATGTAAATGTGGAGGGCTTGATTTGGGTCAGAATGACAGTGATCAGTTGGCGTGAGGATTCTGCGGATGATAAAGCCAGCCCCTGAACCGGCTGTCCATAGACCGTACCGTACGGTGCCAATAGGAATCGCCATGTCCTTTCAGCAAACGTTCGGCCGACTTGAATCCGCTGACAGCCCACACATTGCTTTGGATCTCATCTTCGAGCTGGCGCGCGCTCCAACCGCTGTAGCCGATAAAAAATCTGATTTTGCCTTCGGTAGGATAGCCGGCGTTGATATACTGACGCATACAGTCGAAATCACCGCCGATATACATTCCCGAACCGATTTCCTGCGACTGCGGGATTATGTCGCCGAGTGTGTGCATGAAAAACAATCGGTTGGTGCCGACCGGGCCGCCGCAAAACACCGGTGTGTCATGCGCACTGTCAATGCCGTCGATCAGATCCGAAAGACGGTGTCGTGTGATGTGGTTGAGCACGACACCCATTGAGCTGCTGTCGGATGCATGGTCTACGATGTATATGACTGAATGGGCAAAGCACTCCTCTTTCAGAAACGGCTCGGCGACAAGCAGGGTGCCGGCGGCGGCATCTATGGTTGCCGGTATGTCGATATTGAATAATATGCGTTCGAAATCTATCATCCTTCGGGCGATAAATGAAATTCTTCCACAAGATACGCATATTTTTTGAGTGATTGCAATTAATCAGCGCTATTGATTTGTACTGTTAGTGTTTATTAACATTGAGCTGTGTTGTATGCCATCTGAAAAGACACTACATTTGCATGTGTAAGAAGTTCATCTTATGCTTAAATTTTGAACACTCACTTATGCTTAGGAAAATACGTATTGTAGTGGCTGTCGCAGTGTTGATGTGTGTCACGGCTCTGTTTATAGACTTTACCGGATTTGCTGTGCGGTGGTGTGGCTGGCTCGCGGGTATGCAGTTTGTTCCGGCTGTGATGGCTCTGAATGTCATAGCGCTTGCCGTATTGCTGCTGATCACAGTGGTGATGGGGCGTGTGTATTGTTCGGTGATATGTCCGCTCGGAATAATGCAGGATTGCATCAACTGGATGCGTTCCCACGTCGGGCCGCGGCGCAGCCGGCGAAATCGTTTCAGATACACGAAGGCGCTCACAGTGGCGCGTATGGGAGTGTTTGTGCTGTTCGCCCTGCTTATTGCTACAGGTTTTACCTATCTGGCTGGATTGCTTGATCCGTATAGCGGATATGGACGAATCGCGTCGGCGTTGATAGCTCCGGTCTATGACGGTGTCAACAATGTGCTTGCCGCAGAGGCCGAGGGTCACGGATCGTATGCTTTCTACAGGGTGGATAGCGTGCCTGTTATGTGGCCGGTCATGATAGTCGCCTTCCTGACGCTTGCTGTGGTAGGATTGATGTCATGGTTCGGAGGCCGGCGTTATTGCAATACGATATGTCCGGTGGGTACGATCCTTGGATGCCTCTCCAAACTATCTCTGCTAAGACCTGTCATCGACACGTCGAAGTGTAACGGATGCCGCAGCTGCGAGCGCAACTGCAAGGCTTCCTGTATCGATGCATCGTCGCATAGTGTGGACTATTCGCGATGCGTGGTGTGCATGGATTGTATTGACAATTGCCGTCAGGGAGCGATCAGTTATACCTTCTGCAATTTTAAGCGTGATGTTGCCGAAGTGACGCAACCTCCGGTCGACACAACGAGGCGCACGTTTCTGACGGCAGGAGCGGTGATCGCCGGTGCGGCTGCTGCCAATGCCGCCGTGGGTAAGCTGCACGACGGTGGTCTGGCGCCTATCGTGCCGAAAACCGTACCGGTCCGCAAAGGGCGTATCGTGCCGCCCGGAGCTGTAAGCGTGGCCAATCTCCAACGCCGGTGCACGGCCTGTCAGGCTTGTATTGCCAACTGTCCCAACGGGGTGTTGCGTCCCTCTATGGATTTGGCGTCGCTTCTTCAGCCTGAGGTCGGCTACGAGCATGGATATTGCCGGCCTGAATGCACGCGTTGCAGCGAAGTGTGTCCTGCGGGAGCGATATTGAAGATCGATGAGGCTGAAAAGTCTGCTGTACACATCGGATATGCCCATGTCGATTACGAAAGGTGTCTGTCGGTGTCCGAAGGTGTCAATTGCGGCAAATGCTCACGCAAATGTCCCGCCGGGGCGATCGAGATGGCGGCGGTTGATCCGTCCGATGTCGACGGATCGCGCCTTATGCCGGTAGTCAACGAATCGCGTTGTATCGGATGCGGTGCTTGCGAGAATCTTTGCCCGGTTTCTCCTGTCAGCGCCATAGTGGTGTCGGGTTATGAAATACATAGAATAGATTGATGAGCGATGAAACACGATAAAAATATATCACGACGCGGTTTTCTCAAGTTTATGGGAGCCGGGGCTGCGCTTTCGATTGTCGGATGCAACGGGCGTGGAATTGCAGAGTCTGTTGCACCCGACGCGGTTGATCCAGGTGATATGACTTACCGTATGACTCCGTCAACAGGCGATCGGGTGTCGATACTCGGTTACGGATGCATGCGTCTGCCGACAGTGAAAGATGACGACGGGCAGGATGTAATTGATCAGGAAGAGGTCAACCGGTCGGTCGACGAAGCCCTGAATGGTGGCGTCAATTATTTCGATACGTCGCCTGCTTATTGCAAGGGGTTCAGTGAGCGTGCCATGGGCATAGCCCTGAGTCGCCATCCCCGACAGTCATATTTTATAGCCACCAAGCTTTCGAATTTCAATCCTTCGACATGGCCGCGGGAGAAATCGATAGAAATGTATCGCAATTCCCTCCGTGAGTTGCGCACTGACTATATCGACTATATGCTGCTGCATGCCGTCGGGCAGGGTGGTATGGAAAATCTCCACGGGCGATATCTCGACAACGGTATGCTTGATTTCCTCATGGCTGAGCGAGAGGCCGGACGAATACGCAATCTTGGATTCTCATATCATGGCGATGTCGAGGTGTTTGACTATTTGCTTGCCAACCACGACCGTTATCGGTGGGATTTCGTGCAGATACAGCTGAATTATATCGACTGGAATCATGCCAAGGAGGTGAACGAACGCAATACGAATGCCGAATATCTTTATGGCGAATTGCGTAAACGCGGCATTCCGGCAGTGATCATGGAGCCGTTGCTCGGAGGCCGTCTGGCGAGCGTCAACAACAATCTGACAGCACGGATGAAACAGCGCCGGCCAGCCGACAGCGTTGCCTCATGGGCCTTCAGATATGCCGGCTCCTTTGAAGGAGTGCTGACAGTGCTCAGCGGCATGACCTACAGGGAACATCTGCGTGACAACCTGCGCACATATTCTCCGTTGCAGCCTTTGACTGACGATGAACTTGCTTTCCTTGACATGGCAGCCAGAATCATACTTTCATATCCTACCGTGGGCTGTACGGACTGTAAGTATTGTATGCCATGTCCTTATGGCATAGATATTCCTTCGATATTCAGACACTACAACCGGTGTGTAAACGAGGGAGAAGTGCCGTCGAGATCGGTTGATCCTGATTATGAACGCGCCCGAAAAGCGTTTCTTGTCGGCTACGACCGGAGTGTGCCGCGTTTGCGTCAGGCCGAACGGTGTATCGGGTGTGGTGAGTGTGTCCCGCATTGTCCGCAAGGTATTAAAATACCCGATCAGCTTGCCCGTATCGACGCTATAGTGGAGAAACTAAAGCGCGGTCTGCCTGTCTGATATGGACGGGGATGTATGATACTGTGATCCGGGAATGGTATGTCTGTTAAATTTATGCGTTATCTTTATCAAAATATCACATTTATTAACATAAATATTTGGTAATTTTGCAACGTGAAATTGACAGCGGCAGGCTTAGGCCTGTCAGACCAATCATTATTCATTCAGATTTATGATCCGCACAGCAGTCATCATATTACTGACAACCATCATCTCCGTCCCCGTCTGGGCAAGCCGTCCGGCCGCTCCAGTCAGCGAACTGATGCTTCCCATTAAGGTCGAGACTCCACGCACTGGCGTCTTCTCGCTCATCCCTCCGATCGAATCGACACTTACATCGTCGCGCAAGATCGCTTCAGAAGGGGAGTCGACACTCGACCGGCTGATGCAGGCTGAAATGGTGGAATATGCCAAGCGCTATCTTGGCTGCCGTTACCGCCGGGGATCAAAAGGGCCGAAAGCTTTCGACTGCTCCGGATTTACAAGCCATGTCTACGGAAAGTTTGGTTTCTCGCTCGGCAGGGCATCGCGGCTTCAGGGTACGCAGGGTACTAAAATATCTCTTGAAGATGCTAAGGTCGGCGATCTGATATTTTTCAGTGGTCGTCGCGTGAGTAAGTCGACGATAGGTCATGTAGGCATGGTTATAGATGTCGATCCGGCCAAAGGTACTCTGAAGTTCATCCATGCATCGTGCAGTCAGGGAGTGGTGGTCACCAATTATCCCGACGGCGGATATTATAGCCGGCGTTTCATTTCGGTAAGACGTGTCATAGAGTGACGCTTCGCCACGGGCTGAACCATGCCGTTTCAATCTGCTGTTTCCTGGGTGTGGAAAACTTTGTCGATATAATGTTGACAGCTTTTGGTGTCGTCGTGCCATAGAGTCGGCGACAGTTTTGTAACTTTGCACCATGGAAACAAAGCGTAGCAACAATTATACCCCACGTGCAAAAAACGATGCCGATCTCGGAGGTAGAGTCCCTCCGCGCGATCTGGATGTGGAGCAGGCCGTGCTTGGCGCTCTGATGCTTGAAAAAGACGCCTATTCGGTGGTCTGCGACCTTCTGAAGCCCGAATCTTTCTACGATCCGGTCAACTCTATGGTCTATGCGGCTATACAGCAGCTCGGCGCCGCTCAGAAACCGATCGACATGCTTACGGTCACTGAGCAGTTGCGTCTTGACGGCAATCTGGAAAAGATCGGTGGTCCGGTAGTGGTTTCTGAACTCACATCAAGGGTGCTCTCCGGAGCTAATGTCGAATATCATGCCCGCATTGTCGCGCAGAAATATCTTGCCAGAGAGCTTATCTCGTTCTCGTCCGACATAAGCACCAAGGCATTTGATGAGGTACACGATGTCGACGACTTGCTGCAGGAGGCCGAAGGACGTCTGTTTGAGATCTCGCAGCGCAATGTAAAGAAGGATGTAACGCAGATCAATCCCGTCATAGAGCAGGCCATCAAGCAGATTCAGGCTGCCGCCAACCGTGCTTCTGGACTGAGTGGCCTTGAATCAGGTTTTCACGAACTCGATAAACTCACCTCGGGATGGCAAAGCTCGGATCTTATTATCATTGCCGCGCGACCGGCTATGGGCAAAACGGCATTCGTGCTTTCGATGGCAAAGAATATGGCTGTGAACTATGAGATCCCTGTAGCTATATTCTCGCTAGAGATGTCCAACGTGCAGCTTGTCAACCGTCTGATCAGTAATGTCTGTGAGCTTGGCGGCGAAAAGATCAAGAGCGGTCAGCTGTCGCCCATGGAATGGGATCAGCTGATGAGCCGCGTCAAGGAGTTGCAGGATGCGCGGCTGTATATTGACGATACACCCTCACTGTCGATCCTCGAGCTGCGCACCAAGGCGCGCCGATTGGTCAGGGAACATCAGGTGAGATTTATAATCATCGACTATCTGCAGCTTATGAATGCCACCGGCATGAAGTTCGGTAGCCGTGAGCAGGAGGTGTCGATGATATCTCGATCGCTCAAACAATTGGCCAAAGAACTGGATATTCCTATAGTGGCACTGTCGCAGCTCAACCGTTCGGTGGAAACCCGCGGAAAGGACGGCGACCGCGACAGCAAGCGCCCGCAACTCTCCGACCTGCGTGAATCAGGAGCCATAGAGCAGGATGCCGATATCGTGTGTTTTATTCACCGCCCGGAGTATTATCTGCGTTCGGATACCGATATGGAGGGACGCAACATACGCGGACTTGCTGAATTTATCGTCGCCAAGCATCGTAGCGGCCGTGTCGATGACGTCAAGATGCGGTTTCGCAAGGAGTTTGCAAGATTTGAGAACTGGGAAGACGGCCCGATGGTATCGGCGGTGTCTGTCGGCTCAAAGATGAATGCGTCGGGCGACGATGGCGGCATGTCGTCATCGGCAGGGGCTACATTCTCGGGTGGTTCGGCCGATTTTCTTGGAGCTACTGACGAGCCGACTCCGTTTTAGAGAGTGTTCCGACAAGGTTGGATATGGCCCGACCATGGTTGTCTGAAAAAATCGGGGATTTTTTTCATAGTCTGATCAAGCGAAAAAACTTTTTCGATTGGAGTGTGTTAAGATTATAAAAACTAACACAATTCATTAAAAGTAATATGAAAAAGTTTCTATTGATCACAGCTGTCCTGCTTGGGTGTTCGACGGTGTTCGCACAGAATCTCGACAAAAACGAGGCCAAGCAGATTTCGGCCTTTTTGGCCCAGACATCGGAAAACGGTACGACAAATGCTCAGGTTCTTAAGGTAGCCAATCCGTCGCAGCTCAGCGGTGGAGTGGAGGGACTTACTGTCGTCGGCGGACATGTCACAGCGATCGAGTGGAAGGACAAGCACCTTGCCGGACAACTCTCGCTCAACAATTTCAAATCACTGACTAAAGTCGATGTGTCGCGCAACAAGCTTACGTCCGTTGCCGTAGTCAACGCTCCGGCGCTCACCGAGCTCAATGCGAGCCGCAATGTGCTGACTGCGGCTGATATGCAACAGTGTCCTGTGCTCCAGAAGGTGACCCTCTACAAAAACCGTCTGTCGGACAACGTCAACTTCGATGGCGTGCCGTCGCTCAAGAACCTGAATGTTTCCAACAATCTGTTTGTGGAACTGAACGTTTCCAATGTATCCGAACTTCAGACGCTCAACTGTCAGGGCAACCATCTTGAAGCACTCAACGTTTCGGGATGCACGAAGCTCAAGAACCTTTATTGCGGCTACAACAAGCTGACAACCTTGAATCTTGCCGGTGTGGAAAGCCTGCAGAATCTTAACGTCGATGACAATCAGATAAATACAATGATTGTCAGCGGACTGCCTTCGCTCTCCACGCTGATCTGCTCCGACAACAACATGGTGACGCTCGGCCTTCGCGACTGCAAAAACCTGCTTGACCTGGTATGTTCCTACAATGATCTGACCACTCTGGATGTCAGCAACTGTCCGAACCTGCTCTTTGTCGACTGTTCCTATAACGATCTGACGAGTCTCAATCTCTCGAATCAGACCTTCCTGCAGCGTCTGCTTTGCAACAACAATCAGATTTCGACGCTCGACGTTTCGTTTGATCAGGCTCTTGTCTACATCAATTGCCGCTATAACCAGATCATAGACTTCCGTACTATCGGATGCTCCAACTTGAGAATGGTTGCATGTCAGTGGAACTACTGATGCTCTGAATGAAAGAACGGCTGTCATGGCGCATGGCGTTCCAGAAGCGCAGCCGAAATGATAGAAAAGGTCGTGGCCTTGCGCTGCGGCCTTTTCTGTTTTTAATGCTTTCGTATTGCGCAGTATGGGTGTGATGGTGATATTGCCGCCGTTGTTGTGGATGGCGGCATATATCAGATCGTTGTAGATGCGCACGCGCCTCGGAGCAGGCTTGAACAGGATCCGGTTGCGCAGGGTGTTGGTGCGCGACAGCAGC
>ERZ778515.740-NODE-740-length-27129-cov-10.129423_pt1 | contig 27129 bp, 17 predicted proteins | sample MGYA00510343_ERZ778515 | MGnify/ENA primary metagenome ERZ778515 (study PRJEB29527, sample SAMN07138965) | mouse gut metagenome | material: feces | host: mouse | place: China:Nanjing | collected 2016-01-25 ...
GCCGCTGGTGATGGTTTACCAAGGGAAAGCGGGAGAGTAGGTAATCGCCCCCTTAACCGAAGAGGTTCACAGAAATGTGGACCTCTATTTTTATATCCTTAGAATAAGGCTCACAAAATGTAAGCTTTTTTATTCAACCTTTTTTATCACAGCCTTCTCGCGCCGCCGGTGATGGTTTACCATGGGAGAGCGGAAAATCTGCTTTAGCGCCACGCCGGAAGTTAGCTGCAACCGATAAGGAGACGTTCTTCAGAGTTGCGGATGAATATTGCATTCTGTCGCGCTCTGGAGTATATGAATGCCATAATCCGATAGCGCGGGCGGCATGTAATCCGGAGGTATGAGAAGATGTGTCAGACAAAAAAGTTGGAGAGAGTCTGATATGACTCTCTCCATGAGTGTGTACGGACTATGATTCCGTAGTTCTTCCGGTTACTATGTTAACATTACCTTGTGATTTCCGGGGGTGAGAAGTTTGTAGTAGCTTGATATCCAAAGCGTTGCATCGGTTTAAAAATCATTATAGCAACTTATTGGCCTTCAAGCGGATACGTTGTTTTTTACCGATCTGTTGATGTTAAAGTAAGTATTCAAATCTAACCGATAGTAATTGGAAGGGAATCTTTTATACCATCTGCGGCTTCTTTTTTGTCCATTCCTGTGCGGAGTGGAGGAGAATATAAACATATTCGACCGAACGACAAGCCTGAAGCGGCTAAAAAACAGTTCCGCATATTGCATAAATTCAATTTGAACACTTACTTATCCATCTGGATAATTTTACTGTGGTGTATAGCTCTCGGGTCATTCCTCGGTATGTAACATATATTGAAGAGATTATGGTTTGATTTTTACGAGCATAACTTTTGCATCTGTCACAGCCTCTGCGCGGTGACGCACTCCGTTACCCATAAGAATGAACTGCCCGGCCTGAATGGTATGGGTAGTGCCGTTAATATCAAGCAGCAGTTCACCTTCCGTGACAAAGACCATAACTTCTGCCGGAGCGATGTGTTCCGACAATTCCTGACCGGCGCTGAATGTGAGCAGGGCAATCCCTCCGTGACCGTTGTCAAGAATATTTGTGAATGTGACTTTTTCCATGTTCGGAGCAGTCAGCGACGACAGCGTCTGCACTTCTCCGAATTTCAAATCTGTAGTAAGCATATTCTTCTCTTTTTAGTTTTCTCTTTCAACATCGGATTCCATCTTGTGGTTTTGTGGAGTCCGCATATCTGACGATGTTTTTGCATTGTTATGTTTAATTGGCATGGTTGCTATTGTAGCAAGTACTTTTTTTTGCTAAATTTGTAGGTTAAATCGAAGATAACTCATTTTTCGGATTATGATCACTAAAAAGTATAACCTCATCAATAATGTCGGGGGATGGATTGTGTTTGCAATCGCCCTTGTCACTTATTGGCTTACGCTCGAACCCACGGCCTCTTACTGGGACTGTGGCGAGTTTATCATCCAGGCCGACAAGCTGGAGGTGGGTCACCCGCCGGGCAACCCGATCTTCATGCTGACGGCTCGTTTTTTTGCCAACTTTGCGCCCGATGTCACTAAGATATCCGTCATGGTCAACGCCATGTCAGGGCTGCTGAGTGCGCTTACGATTCTGCTCCTCTTCTGGACGATATCGCATCTTGTGCGGCGTCTTGTCGTAGGCAATGAGGATTATACTGTCATGGATACATCGGCCTCCAAAGGTGGCGAACTCTCGTTGAGTCAGTATCTCATTATAATGGGTTCAGCCGCCGTCGGCTCTCTGGCTTATTGTTGGTCGGATACATTCTGGTTCTCGGCTGTGGAAGGGGAGGTGTATGCCTTCTCAAGTTTCTGCACGGCGCTTGTGTTCTGGTTGATTCTTAAATGGGAGAATCGTGCCGATAATCCGGAAAGCGACCGTTATCTTGTGCTGATTGCCTATATCATCGGCGTCAGCATAGCGGTCCATCTGCTCAACCTGCTCTGTATCCCTGCTATTGTACTTGTATTCGTCTACCGCAAGTACAAGAATATGAATCTTATGAAATCACTCGGCGCGTTGCTCGTGTCGTTTGTCATCATCTTCTTCGTACTGTACGGTCTTGTGCCGGGATTCATCAAGGTAGCCCAGCAGTTTGAGCTTGCCTTTGTCAACGGCATGCATCTTCCGTTTAACAGTGGAGCGCTTGCCTACGGCATCGTGGCTCTTCTCGTATTCGGCTGGGCGCTATATGAAATCGGCAAAGCCCATGACAGCCTTAATGCGCGTCTGGGATTCCTGCTTGCCATCACTATATCAGGCATGCTCTTCATAGGGCATAGTGCCTGGATCGGGTGGGTCATGACCGCACTGCTTGCCGGCTTCCTTTTTACAAGATATTCACGTTTTCTCACGCGCCGCGTGATGAGTGTCATGATGTGGAGCGTAGCCGTGATATTCGTAGGCTACAGCAGTTATGCGCTGATACTGATTCGTTCGTCTGCCGACACTCCGATGAATCAGAACTCCCCCGACAACGTATTCGATCTTGCGTCATATCTCAACCGCGAGCAATACGGTGAATATCCTCTGTTCTACGGAGAGACACTCTATAGTTCGCCACAGCGCATTCTTGGAGGTTATAATTCGGAGAGTGTAGGCACCTGGCCCGACGGCACGTCGGCCGAACTGCAACGTCCGGTGTATACCGGTACAGTTGTGGAGGGTGGCAGTCCGCTTTACTCGAAGGGAGTGGCTGGAGCAGTGCCTCACTCAGAGTACGACCTTATTTCAGAAAGCGAGAAGCACCGTAATGCCGAACTGGCTGAACGCGGGGGCGACTATTATGTGGTGAAAGACCATAAGCCTGAGGCCCGGATGAATCCTGAACTCAACATGCTTTTCCCGCGTCTTTACAGCCGTCAGCACGTAAAGCAGTATCAGAGTTGGGTTAGTCTCGACACGATGCCCGGTCAGCTTGTGGCCGTATCGGCCATCGACCGGCAGACGGGAGAATCTGTGCCCGAACTCAACCTTTATGCGCAGCCTGAGGTCAATGAGATGACACAGACGGTATATTATCCTCAGAAGTACGTATTCAAGCCTTCCTTTGCGCAGAATATGGCCTACTTCTTCAATTACCAGCTCAACCACATGTATCTGCGCTATTTCATGTGGAACTTTGCCGGGCGCCAGAATGATATCAACAACCAGTATGGCGAACTCGATGCCGGCAACTGGATTTCAGGCATCCCCTTTATCGACAACAGCCGTCTTGGCGACCAGTCGCTTCTCCCCGATGACCTTGGCAGGAACAATGCAGGCCACAACGTATATTACATGCTCCCTCTCATACTTGGCCTAATCGGTCTGGTGTGGCAGTCGTTTGCCGGGAAGAGGGGTATAGAGCAGTTCTGGGTGGTGTTCTTCCTCTTCTTTATGACGGGTATCGCCATTGTGATATACCTCAACCAACCTCCCGGGCAGCCGCGTGAGCGCGACTATGCTTTCGCAGGTTCATTCTATGCCTACGCCATCTGGATCGGCATGGGTGTGGCCGGACTTTATGCCATGGCCTGTGCCATGCTGAAGAAGGAGCGTCAGCGTGCATTGGCTGCCGGTGGTGTGGTGGCGCTTGGACTGGCAGTGCCGTTGCAGATGGTGTCGCAGACATGGGACGACCATGACCGCTCCGGACGTTACGCCGCACGTGACTATGCCATAAATTATCTTGAGAGTCTGGAGCCGAATGCTATAGTATTCTGCAACGGCGACAATGATACATTCCCGCTATGGTATGCCCAGGAGGTGGAAGGTGTGCGTCCTGATGTGAGAATAATCAATCTCAGCTATCTTGCATCCGACTGGTATGCCAATCAGCAGCGCATGCAGAGCTATGAGAGCGCTCCTGTCGACTTCACAGCCACTCCGGCCGATGTGGCATATGGCATAAGCGACGTCACAGTGCTTCCTTACGACAACAATGCTCCTGCCGACCTGCTTGGCAGTCTGAAGCTCCTTTATGCCGGGAAGTCGGTGGATGAAGGGTCGGGGTATCGTATGCTGCCTTCGTCGGTAGTGAAGATCCCGGTCAATAAGGAGGTCGTGCTGAAGCGCGGTCTGGTGGATGTGCGGGATACTGCCGACATCGTGGATGATATCGTCATAGATCTCGGCTCGTCGACATCCTATCGTACCAAAGGTTATCTCGGTCTGGGTGAAGTGCTGATGCTCGACATCATCGCCACCAACGCCGCCGAAGGGTGGCCGCGGCCGATATACTGGTGCTCTACGGTGGGCGATGAATATCACCTTGGTCTGACCGACTATCTGCGTTCCACCGGCATGACGCATCAGCTCGTGCCGACTATGCAGGCCGGGAAGGCTCCGCGCACTGACCGTGCCTATGGCAATATAACAGGCAAATACCGCTTCGGAGGTGCCGAGGCTGAAGGGAAGGCACCTTATTTCGACGAGACGGCTCGTCGTATGCTCTTCTCTGTGCGCAACTCAATGGTAGAGACTGCCAGTCAGCTTCTCTACGAAGGCGACCGGCTGAAGGCTCAGGGCAATACGGAGGGTGCGCGCAAGGAGTATGACAAAGCAATCTCAATGCTCGACCTTATGATGGCCCGCACTCCTGAAAGCGTGGCTCCGCTCGACATGTACCTCGGTCTGACAGCTGCACAGATATACTGCGAGATCGGCAAAGAGACAGGCGACAGCAGACTCACCCGCCGCGGACTGGATATGCTCGAGGGGATGATGGCCCGCTATGCGCAATATGTGCGCTACAGCTCGATGATGGCATCACTTTATTATTCGCCATCGATGACGTATGATTCGAAATACAGTCCCTACCAGTACTATCGCATGATAGAACTCTATCAGGAGTATGGCGGCGACAAGAAGAAAGTCAATGAGCTTGTGTCTCTAACAGGTATGGACAGTGAGACGCTTCGGAAGTACTATGAAATGTATACCAATCCCGACAGCATGGCCACACAGACCGATGGCGACCTTTCACCCTCCGATGCAGCCGAAGAACTGGCCAAATACTGCGAGATTGCCAATCATCTCAGCGGCCTGACCGCCGATCAATACGCTGCTTCAAGCAGCGATGAGCGCTATATCGACTCGATGCTCTACACGCTGCTCGAGCAGTTCGAGCGCGAGCCGGAGACCAAGAGACTTCTTGAACAGAACGACCAGTGGCGTTCGCTCGACCGCAGTCGGTCGCATCGCCTGTATGAGGAGTTCAGTGCAGCTCATCCGGAGATGTTCAGATGAGCTGGATAGAGCGTCCTCCGTTGTTTTTCCGAATGCTTGTGCCGGGCGGGATATTCCGTGTCAGGAATATCTCTCCCGGCACGATGCAAAGCGGAGGCAAGTCGATTTACCTTACATTCGACGATGGCCCGGTGCCGGAAGTCACTCCATGGGTGCTCGATCTGCTTGACCGCTACGGCATAAAGGCCACTTTCTTTATGGTGGCCGACAATGCCCGGCGCTATCCTCATCTGCTGGAAGAGGTGCGCCGCCGCGGCCACCGGATAGGGAACCACACATTCCATCATATGCAGGGAGCGAAAGTCCCCACGCGCACTTATCTCAGGGATGTGGCCGAAGCCGACAGATTGCTGCATACTGATCTTTTCCGTCCGCCGCACGGGTGGTTGCGTCCGCGTCAGGCCAGGGCTTTACGGAGCCGCTACCGGATAGTGATGTATGATCTGGTGACACGTGATTACAGCAGACGTCTCGATTCAGAAGCAGTGGTCCGTAATGTGCGGCGATATGCACGTCCGGGAGCCATAGTGGTGTTCCACGATTCAATCAAAGCCTGGCCGCGACTCGAGGAGGCTCTTCCGAGGGCGATACAGTGGCTTACGGAGCAAGGGTATGTCTTCGCCACATTATGAAGTCGTTTAGACTTTTTACGACGGCATGAAAAGTGTCGGGATTTGTTTTCTTAAATGCCGGTCTCCATTAATATTTTGGCAGATATAAATGAATCTTAAACGAATGTTTTAATTGATAAGTAAGTGCTCGAATTTAATTTATACAATATGCGGGACTGTTTTTTAGTCGATTCCGGTGCGGAGTGAAGGAGGATATAGACATATCTGACTGAGCGACAGGCCGGAAGCGGCAAAAAAAGAAACCGCAGATTGTATAAAAGCTTCCCTTTCAATTACGGGCGGTCAGATTTGAACACATACTTGCCGTTGAAAAGAGTTTCAACTACTTTTATATCGGTCGTCAGGCCGCTGCAACTGTTTTACTAATTATTATCCATCCGGCAGCCGCGATAGAGCGGCCGATGGAATCAACAAGAGTCATAAATCAAAGTGGAGAAAGTATTAGTCGTAGGTGCCGGCGGATTTGTCGGCGGATTCATAGTCGAGGAGGCTCTGCGCCGGGGCTATGAGGTATGGGCAGGTGTGAGGGAAAGCACCTCGCGACGGTATCTTACCGATCCGGGAATACATTTCACAGTGTTCGACTTCGATGCGAAAGTTCCCATCGAGGCTTTGGCAGATACATTGCGTCAGTCGGCCCCAGAGGGGGGATGGGACTGGATTGTCTACAACCTCGGGGCCACCAAGTGCATACGGTTCGCCGATTTCTCACGCATCAACTGCGGCTATCTCCGCGATTTCATCTCTGCTCTGCAGAGGGAGAATCTTGTGCCGGCCAAATTCCTATTCATATCCTCGCTTTCTGCCATGGGGCCGGGGATGAAGGGAAGCTATGAGCCGTTCACTGAGCGGATGGTGCCGCAGCCCAATACACGATACGGCACATCGAAACTCAAAGCCGAAATGGAACTCCAGATGTCGGGAATACCCTATGTCATCTTTCGGGCCACCGGACTTTACGGGCCGCGTGACCATGATTATTTTCTCATGTTTGATTCCATCCGCAAGGGGTTTGACTTCTCTGTCGGATTCCGGCGTCAGCAGCTGACATTCCTTTATGTCAGCGATCTTGCCGAGGCCGTATTCGATGCGCTTGAGAAGGCGCCGGTGGGAGAGGTCTATAACGTAGCCCATCCCAACGCCTACACCCAAGCCGAATTCAGGCGCATGGCCATGGCTGAAATGGGCAAAAAGGTGGTGCTGCCGTTCAGGGTGCCTCTATGGGGACTGCGTGGTGTATGCATGATTGCCGAGAAGATAGGGGCGGCCAAAGGGAAACCCTCCACCCTAAACTCCGACAAATACAACATCATGGCGCAGCGCAACTGGAATGTGAGTGTCGACAAGGCAAGACGGGATTTCGGCTTTGCCCCACGGGTGGACCTTCGTGAAGGAATCGCCCGCAGTATTGAATGGTATAAGAGAGAGGGATGGCTCTGATATTACAGCTGCCCGTAGATGAACACGCCGCACGTCTCGGGGATTCTGTGGCGCAGGCGCCGAGCCAGGTCAGACCGCACGGTTCACCGGCAGACTCTGCCGGTGCCTCCGGCAAGGCCGCGCGGCCGACGGCACCGGCGATATCCGGTTCTGACACGACGGCCGTAGCTGACAGTGTGGCTGCAGATACGGCGCCCGGCGATACACTCTACTATATAATGCTCGATCCTCCCGAAGTGACCGATCTTCCGGCCAATCACGGGCCGCAGACCGATGGGTGGGGGATGTCGTGGATACTCACATCGCTCACGGTGCTATTCGTAATAGTGGCCATACGCTTCCGAAGCAATTCCAAATACCTGTCGGCATTGTTCCGCGATGCAGTCGAGGTGAGAGAGCGCCGCAACGTATTCGACGAAACGGTGCGTGAGGAGTCGTTTATGCTGATCCTCAATGTGCTCTGGTGCCTGTCGGTGGGAGTGCTGCTCTATACATTGATACAATATACCCTCGACGACCCTGAAATATCGGCTTCGCTACGCGCATTCATCCCCGGCGCAATACCCGATGGAGGGTGGGGTGGCGACCGTGTTCCGCAAGCAATAGCCATATCCATTGGCGTCACCATGATATGGCAGATTCTGATGACAGCGCTCTACAACACCGTCGGACGAGTCTTCAGCGACAAGCTGCATACACGCATGTGGCTCACCGGATATCTGGCCGTCAGCGGCCTCTCCACACTGATATTTTTCCCCTTGGCATTGCTCGCCATATGCTATCCTGACAACCCCACATTGATACTGTGGATAGCCCTCGGAGGCTTCGTGGCGGCCAAAATGATGTTTATTGTAAAGGGATTCCGGATTTTCTTCAAGGAAATTACCTCGTGGTTGCTATTTTTGTATTATCTTTGCAGTTTGGAAATCGTACCCTCGATACTGCTCTATATCTCGACAGTAGCACTATGTGCAACTATCCTCTGAAAAGAGTGTTATAACTGTAGGGAAGCGGCGGCAGCTGTCAGGGGGATTGCCGTCCTACAGCCTTCACCGACTCTCTTCCCGGACAGATTCATAATCATCCCGTTCACTTCAAAATGAGCATAAAGAAAATACTGGTATCACAGCCCAAACCCTCTACTCCCAAATCCCCCTATTACGATATCGCGGAGCGTCATGGAGTGGAAGTGGTATTTCGTCCCTTTATCAAAGTAGAAGGGCTCAGTGTCAAGGAATTCCGCCACCAGAAGGTGAATCTTGCCGACTATACCGCTGTTGTGCTTTCGAGCCGCCATGCTGTCGACAACTTCTTCCGTCTCTGTGAGGAGACAAGAGTGAGCGTGCCCGACACCACCAAATACTTCTGCACATCCGAGAGCATCGCCCTTTACCTGCAGAAATATATCGTCTACCGCAAGCGCAAGATATTCTTCTCTGCCACCGGCAAACTCAACGATACGCAGCTCCTTGCCGCAATCAACAAGAACAAGGGAGAGCGCTTCCTGTTCCCGGTCAGCGATGTCCACGACTCCGGCGCACCCGAACTCGACAAACTCGGCATCAATTATGACAAGGTAGTGATGTACCGAACCGTCAGCAACGACTTCGGTCCTGATGAACCATTCGATTTCGACATGCTGCTCTTCTTCAGTCCCGCAGGTATCGATTCGCTCAAGAAGAATTTCCCCGACTTCAACCAGGATGACCCAAAGGTATACATAGGCACCTACGGACTCCCCACGGCCTCTGCCGTCACTGATGCAGGGCTGCGTCTCGACTACTCCGCCCCGACTCCTGAATACCCCTCGATGACTGCCGCCCTCGACGCTTTCCTGACAAAGATCAACGGCGAACCCGGCAAATAATCCCTCTCCTCTCTCCTCGCAACTCTCCCTCTTCGCCTATCATCAATGTAACATGCCTCTCCATACATCCGGGCAATTATCTATGCGCGGCGTTGTCGCCCGCCTCTCTATGTAAACTCACACCGGCCTGACATATGCACACCATCGACGACAATCTTCTCAGCACGCTCTATCTGAAAGATACTGCTTTTCAGAATCTGATGCAGAAGCGTATTTTCAATGTCCTGCTTATCGCCACACCATATGATGCCTTCATGATGGAGGAAGACGGGCGTGTAGATGAACAGGTCTATTTCGAGTATGTATCTCTCAATCTGTCATCGCCTCCGCGTTTCACCAAAGTGGCTACATATGCAGAAGCCCGACGTCAGCTGGAGGAAAAGGATTTCGACCTAATTATTGCAATGCCGGGTGTCGACATCAGCGAGACATTCCGCGAGGCCCGGCAGTTTGACGCTCTGTATCCCGATATCCCGTTTGTGGTGCTTACGCCATTCTCTAAAGAGGTGCGCCGCCGGATCGCCAACGAAGACCTCCGCGGTGTGGATTACGTATTCTCATGGCTTGGCAATGTGGATCTTATCCTTGCCATCATCAAACTTATCGAAGACCGCATGAATGCAGAAGCCGATATTATCGATGTCGGAGTGCAATGTATCCTGCTGGTCGAGGACTCAATCCGTTTCTACTCCTCGATTCTCCCTACCCTATACAAATACCTGCTCAAGCAGAGTGTGAAATTTTCGAAAGAAGCGCTCAACGCGCATGAACAGATGCTGCGTATGCGCGGGCGTCCGAAGGTGCTTCTGGCACGTGACTACAACGAGGCATGCGCCCTCTTTGAGCGTTACGGACGCAGTATGCTCGGCATCATATCCGATGTGCGTTTCCCACGCGATGGCATCAAGGATCCCGGCGCAGGTTTCCGCTTCGCCCGGTTTGTGCATGAGCAAGATCCCTATATGCCAATCATCATCGAGAGCCAGGAGAGCGTCAATGCTGTCCAGGCTGAGCGCGACGGGCTTGTATTTCTCGACAAGAACTCAAAGACCCTTCCGCTTGACCTGCGGAATGCCGTAAGCCGATATTTCGGATTCGGCGATTTCGTGGTGCGCGACCTCAAAGACGGACATGAACTGCTGCGGATCTCAACCCTAAAGGAGATGCAGCGCTCTGTGGGAGAAATACCTGACCAGGAACTTTTCGGCCTGTGCGCGTCCAATGAGGTCAGCCGATGGTTCTCCTCTCGTGCCCTCTTCCCAATAGCAGAGGCGATACGCAGTTACCGTTTCAACAGTATGGACGAGGCTGATGCAGTGCGCAAACTGATACTGGAGTGCATAGTCAAATACCGTCGGATGAAGAATCGTGGCGTAGTGGCCATATTCCAGGCCGACCGTTTCGACCGATACAGCAATTTCGCCCGTATCGGCGAAGGCTCGCTCGGCGGCAAAGGGCGTGGCCTGGCATTCATTGACCAGATTATAAAGCGCCACCCCTTGTGCGAGGATTATCAGGGAGTGGAAATCACAATCCCGCGCACAGTTGTGCTCTGCACTGATATATTCGACGACTTTATGGAGAGCAACAACCTGTATCCCATTGCACTTTCAGATGCCTCCGACGACGAAATACTCCATACCTTCCTTGCCGCCTCTCTGCCTCAGGATCTGATCGACAATTTCATGGCCCTGTTCGAAGTCGTGGACCGTCCATTGGCCGTGCGCTCGTCCTCCCTGCTTGAAGATTCCCATTATCAGCCCTTCGCGGGGATATACTCCACATATATGATTCCGTTCCTCGCCGACCGCACGGAGAGGCTGCGTCTGCTATGCGATGCGGTGAAGAGTGTCTATGCCTCAGTGTTTTTTGCTGATTCTAAAGCATATATGAATGCCACGAGCAATGTGATTGACCAGGAAAAAATGGCCGTGATACTGCAGGAGGTGGTGGGAGAAGACCATCAGGGACTATATTATCCCGGATTCTCCGGGGTGGGGCGGTCGCTCAATTATTATCCCATAAACGATGAGGTGGCTGAAGACGGTGTGGCTGAAGTGGCTGTGGGACTTGGAAAGTATATCGTAGACGGCGGGATGGCCCTGCGCTTCTCGCCGAAGCATCCGGGCAAGGTGCTTCAGACATCGACCCTGCAGCTTGCATTGCGCGACACGCAGACTCGTCTCTACGCCCTCCCGTCCGATGGCGGCGGGTGCAAGGACTTCAGTACGGATGATTCATTCAATATAGTAAAGGTAAGTGTCGGTGATGCAGTCCGCACCGGGGCGTTGCGTTATTTGGTGTCGACATTCGATATGAACAACGGTGTGCTCCGCGACACCGATGCCGGTACCGGACGGAAAGTCGTCACATTCGCCAATGTGCTCAGCCACGGTGTCTTCCCGCTGGCTCAGATTGTGGATTTCATGCTTTCTACGGGACAGTATGAGATGGGACGTCCGGTAGAAATCGAGTTCGCCGGCAATATCAGTCCCGATGCAATGCGCTCCAAGCATAAGGGTACGGTATATTGGCTTCAGATCCGCCCGATTGTCGACAAGAAGGAGATGCTCGATGACTCGCTGCTCGATGTGGCCGATGCCGATCTGATACTTCGCAGCGACACGGCCCTGGGGCATGGGATAATGGATGGTGTGCGGCATATAGTGTATGTAAGACCGGATACGTTCGATTCAGCACAAAATGTGGCCACGGCAGCTGAGGTAGACCGCATAAACCGCGACATGGTGGAGCGTAATCTGCCCTACATTCTCATAGGCCCGGGACGCTGGGGCTCGTCGGACTCCGCTCTTGGCATCCCCGTGAAATGGCCCCAGATAGCCGGAGCCCGACTGATTGTGGAGTCGGCGCTCCCGGGCTACCGTATCGAGCCCTCCCAGGGCACCCATTTCTTCCAGAACCTTACATCATTCGGCGTAGGATATTTCACTATTGACCAGCCCGGCAACTCGGGGATGATTGATATGGAGTGGCTTGAGTCGAGGCCGGCCGTATATGAGTCGGAGGCGCTGCGTATCGTGGCGTTTGATGAGCCTCTGGCCATAGCAATCAACGGCCGCAAATCGAAGGGTATCGTGGTGAAGCCCGGAGTGGCCGGAGTGGCCGATGACTCCGGAATGAATATCGAGGAACCCTGATGAATGTAGATTCCGCATGGACATTATGGCTGCATCCCTTTCGCAGCTGGCGCGAACTTTCCGGGTTGCGCGGCGAATGCGATTCGCTGCGGTCACGCGCCGACAGACTGGAGAAGCGTCTTGACGCCGAGGAGTCGGCTCTGGCAGAAAGCCGCCGTATGCAGAATCAGCTTGAACAGCTGCGCACCCGGCTCGAAGAGGATATCGATGAACAGCGCCGTGTCAATACCGAGCAGTCAAAGCGGCTCACAGAGTGGGAAGCGGCAAGCGCCGAGATGGAGCGTGTGGCCTCGCAGTTGGAGAAGATGGTGAGTCTGCGGGAGAAGATGCAGCATATGCGTTCAGAATATGAGGAGCGTATAGCCAGACTGGAGCGTCAGCTATGGTCGTCACGTCGCAACGGACTTCAGTATGCCCGACGCGAGGATGAAATCCCGGATCCTTCTGAATCCGAACTTCTTGAGCCGGGAGAGTCCCCTTTCGCCCCGCCATTGCCGATACGCATGGCTCCCGACAGACCTAAAATCACCCCAGCCTCAGATGATACAGACTGGCTTCTGTCTTTAGGTGATTTATAAGGGGCGGGATATGGGACGCCATATCGATGAAAAATCGCGGAGTGAGTAAAAATTACGGGTGAGTGCCGAACAAAATCGGGCCTTTGCATGTTAATAAATGTAAGTGGGTGCAAATTTTGATATATGCATCTATGCCATGGCTACAGGATTATGCTTAATCTGATGTCCGGGCAAGTAGCGCACATGATATTATGTGCTGTCAACTCAAACATTTAAAGTCATGAAGAAACTTTTACTTTCAACAGTTCTTCTCGGCGGAGCCGCCCTCTCGGCATCAGCCGTATCTCCTTTCCTCGAATTTCAGCCTGTGATTGCCGGCGACCACTATACCGCATTCAACATTCAGGGCGGCATCACCGGCAAGGTGCATCCTAACATCGCTTTGGGTTTAGGTCTGGGCATCACGGAGGAATGGAACTTTAAGCATGGGCCGCTGATCCCTATATTCGGTCGGGCTGAATTCTCAGGCCGTGTCGGTTCGCTCAATCCGTTTTTCTCTTTCGATGTAGGCTATGAAATCAATACCGATAATACCGACTACGGCGCTGTGCTCGTCAACCCGATGATCGGTCTGAAGTTCGGCAACTGGTATGGCGGCATCGGTTATCTGGCCCATTGCTGGACCCAGTCGGGCAGCGGCTCCACAAGCTGCTTCAACATGAAGATCGGCTATAACTTCTGATTATTCCGTTTCCACGACAGACGAAAAGTATACCGGCTCCGGTCAGCCTCCTGTAGGCTGCCGGAGCCGTCGTTCTGATATAGTGGAGTGATAAGTAAGTATATGTGTTCTAAGTAAGATCGTGTCTCTCGGCAGTGAGAGGGTGATGGCTGATATATGGGTCAGTCGAGGCGGCGCGCTCCATCGGAGATGACTATGGGGAAGACGAATCATCCGTTGTAGTCCGTATGTTCGCCAATCAGATTGATGCGTCAGGCAGAAGCATACAAGGTGCCGGAGTGGCCGAAGCGCCCGGTGAAGTGGCGGTTGATTTCACTCTTAAGTGTATTCATAAGCAAGTGTTCAAATTTAATTTATACAATATGCGGGACTGTTTTTTAGTCGATTCCGGTGCGGAGTGAAGGAGAATATAAACATATTCGACTGAACGACAAGCCGGAAGCGGCAAAAAAGAAGCCGCAGATTGGATAAAAGATTCACTTTCAATTATTATCGGTTAAATTTGAACACTTACTTATGTAGGTATTCAGATTTTAAAGATCCGGATACTGTCTGCTTGCCATGCTGTCACCCCGGTATCCGTGATGCAAATATAGTGATAAACATGTCGTCGGCCAAGACTGTTGCCGCTTTGTGCAAAAAATCGGCAACAGCGGTCAAAAATAAATACTTATCCGTCATCCTGAAATTCCCCGGGGGGGCAGGATGGCGGATTGGTTTATGTAATTAATCTGCAGGATACGGAGAGAAAGAAATCATGTCAGCGGATGTTGACGCGCGGTGCCGATAATGGGAGTGCCGGAGCCATACCCTTTTGCAGTATCTCGCGGCGTTTAGGCGTGATGCGCGGAGTGATATCGCGGAGTGCAGGGCGTTGTGCTTCAGCCATTCCGTCGCAGGTGGCGGGTGTGGTGAACCGCAATACGGTTACTTCGCCCCATTCTTTATCAAGGTTTCTGCCGGCACCGATGACTACGCACTCGGTGGAGGGATTAATCTGGAAATCAGACTCCATCGGTTCGTAGAAGAACCAATATGCTGTAGGCATCCATGGGTCGGAGCAGAGCTGGTCATTGTAGGTTGCGGGGTCTGCATCATACTCTTCGGCTTTGTAAACTCCGTAGCGGTAGCAGGCGGATTCTTCGTTGGGATAGAACTGTATGCTCATTGTGGGGAGCATCTCGCCGTCCCATTCCGATAGTTCGTAGTTGCCGAACTCAATGTCTACCTTGGCTTCGCCATGACCGCCAAGGACCATGGTAGAACATTCGAATACCTGGCATTCGGCGAAGTTGCCTTCTTTATCAGTCATTGCTATGAATATCTCATATTCAGTCGAGGGGGCTGAATCGTCCCATGTCTTTACTGTTTCACCTTTGGATTCCAGACCCCACATCTGAATCATCTCGTTGAAGTTGGAGAATCCGAACATCGGTGCAAACATCTCGTATTGCTGTTGCATCACACCTTTTTCACCGGAGCAGCACCAGTAAGACTGCACATCCTCGTTGGGCACGAACTTCACTGTATATGAATAAAGGCCGTTTTCCACCAGCGTGGCTTCGACACGTGGATTGCCTGCCAGCTCAGGAGCGGGAGTCTTGAAATCCGCACGGTTCACACCGGATTCAACACCGAAGCGGTCGATGCCTATGGTGATAAGCGAATATTCAGTGTCATAGCTCAGTTCGATTCCGGAAAGCAGACCGTTGTCGAAATCTTCCCAAAGCACGGGTACTTCCGAGGGGGATAGTGAACTGATGTAGCGGATTGCTGTGACATCGTCATTGAGTTGGTTGGCTGTCACCTTCGGCAGAACTGCCAGTTTGTAGTGATCACAGTCGGGGGTGCGTGTCACTGTGACGCGTAGTGAATCGGTATATATTTCATTGATTGTCACTTTCGCGAGTACTTCGCCATCTACTCTTGCGAAGTTGATGGCATCTAAATGGTCAATCACGAATCCATTGTAGTTGCCGTCGGTATTTGTGACGAGCAGACGGTTGGGGGTATTGTCGGCATAAGCGAGGCCGCATGTCAGAGAGAGGAGGGTGGCCAAAAGGAAGTTGAGTCGTTTCATTTCTTCAGGAATTTGAGTGTTGCGGAATCGTTGATTGTCGCGAAATATAGACCGGGCGGTAGCGAAGAGACATCTACAGATTCTCCATGCCAGTCGGCGAATTCTGCCCGTATATTTCCACGGAGGTCGGTCACTCGAAGTGATTGTGCGAAGTCTGGGTCGCATATGATTTCAAGTGAAGTCTCTACGGGGTTGACGCGGAGTCTTGCGTTGCCGGGAGTATCGGGCATCGCTGCAATGCCATCGATTCCGGCAGAACGGAATATGAGACATTCGATGGAATCATAGCCAAACATTATCTGGAGCGTCTCTCCATCATAAATCTCAACGCCACTGCCGGAGAAGCGTATGTGGCTCTCGAGATTTACGTCAGCGGCACCAATAGTTGTGCCGTCGGAAGATAGCCCGGCTACCTGCATAGCCGAATCGTCGGCCATCGCGACCACCGATGTGAAGGCTATGCCGAGAAGGAGGATTGTTCGGGTAGTCATTTTCATAGGCTGCGTTATGTGTTGATTATTTCGATTCATGGTGCCGGACTGATGTTTCACTTTGAATTTCAATCGGCACGTATGGATGAAAAGAGGATTGTATATCGTCGATATGGCGGCAAAGATATATATATTATGCTGAAAAAACAAATTTAAACTAAAATTAATAAAATATCATAATATGGCGTTTTATGGAAATATGCAATGCCTGATGTGGTTGTGTGGTGCCGTCGGTCATGAAATGAAGTTATATTGATGCATAGTGGAAATATGACATATGGTTATGGCAGTGGAGAAAAGGAATAATGCTAAAACCGCTTCCAACAAAAGCTGCGACCCCTGCGTTTACATCTTTTGTTGGAAGCGGTCTAAAACGCATTGTCGTGATTTTACCGGGGGGCCATGGAAGATATGGGATGAATGCGGCATTCCCCCCGCCACTCTGTATGGAGCGGCGGAGGGAATGCAGACAGGAAGAATAAGAGGCGGAGATTCAGCGGGTCAGGATGCGGGACGGAAGGGGAGACCGGCGTGAACGTATCAGTATCCGGCCGCGAGCGGAGGTGCGGTCGGCAGGAAGTCCGTCGGTGGTGTACCATACCTCATCCCCGGTGCAGGCTTCGCATTCGATTACGCCGACGCCTACCTCTACAGATGACATGTAGCGATAGCTGACCTCATTGCTCAGCACACCATTTTTCTCAAGTATGAGATGCAGCGTGTCGGCGTTCTTAAGATTCATTCCGATCGAAGGGTCATATAGCGAATAATGGCTCAGGTCGGTGCCGGATGCTGACTTGGAGTCGGCTGAATATGAAGAGGTAGTGCGCCAGTAGACAGTCACCCCGTCGCGGAGTCCGCCTACCTTTGCGGCTTCCATTGAAAGCCCCTTTGCATCATCCACCGGAATACAGACGCTCCCCTCGGCCATTATATCGTCCGGGCAGGCGCCGTTGAGTGTCAGACCCTCAAAAGAAGGGGCTATTTCAAACGCGAATCCGTCCTCCGGGTCAGGGAAACAGCGTTCCTCACCGGCGATTGTCGGGTCGGGGATATGGTAGCATATCGTATAGCATCCCTCTTCGAGATCTGATATGTCGAGGCTGAAATCACCCTCTGAGGCATCGGTAGAGGCGATGGCCACTTTGCCGTCAGCATCAAGCAACGAGCATTGCAGACATCCGTCAGCTGCAGGGTCGAGTGTGGCTATTTTAACGGTGGGGAGCCGGAGCGGCTCGGTTTTCCCATAAGTCGCACGTGAGGGGAGTTCATACCCGTCGGGGAGTTGCGGACAACCGCGCAGGTAGATTTTCATATCCCAGAATGAAATCCGGCTGTTGGCGGGAGTCTCGAAGCGTAACACGCTGACCGGTCCGTCACTCGGATCGAAGTCCACGCCGCAGTAATCGCGCTCGTTCCCCTCCGGCAGAGTGGCCCGATGGCCGTTGATGGTAAATGAAGGATGATAGTTCCAGTTAGGATCGAAGGCATTGACAGCATAGATTTCCACTCTGCTGATGTTCCATGGGTTGGACCCATCCGGCAGCATGGCAAGATGCAGTTCCATCACTCCGGGAAAATCATTCTCTCCGAGTGTGAAGGATGGAGTATAACTGATTTTCTTATCCGACTTATTATAATTATGGATACAGCACTCGAAATCGGCTGAAGTGAAAACAGAGGCGTTAGGCATATCCCACAGTTGGGAAATCTGATGCTGTGGTTTGTCGGGGTTATGGTCGAATGTCCAGTAATCAAGAGCCGCACCATTGATGAGGGTTGACTTGTAATTCGGTACGAGAGAGATGTACTGACGAGCATCTGCCGGCACAGAAAGTGCAAGTGCTGCAAGTGTCAGAGGCAGAGCGCGACAGACGATGCGTCTCAGTGACTGAGGTAGATGATTTGTCATGAAATCTTAGTTAGTTTTGGTTTTTATTTTGGGTTAATGCCAACATAAAGTGTCACATTGATGCCGGAATCGGAATCGTTGGGCAATATCTTGTCGCTAAATTAACTAACCGTCATGACCCTTGCAATTTTTCTTCTCAAAAAATTATCAGTTATCTCAAGAAATCTAAATTTAATAATGTAAATTAAGACAAGGGATTCTAATATGTAGCTTGTCCACTCCACTGCCTGGCCAATAAAAGAAGACCTGCCACCGGAAAGAATCTGAAATACCCGAACCTGCTTCGTCCAACGCCTCATCCCCTTCTCGCAGATAGGCCGCAAAATCTACGTCACCCGCACCGATCTCTAAGCCTTCCTCCGCCAGCACCGGATCTCGCCGAGAAAATAGCAATCACTTTCATGGCTTTCATGGCCTTTCATGGCAATCGGTCACGGCTCTTTCATTTAACTTTGATGCTACAATGCGCCACTGTTAATCAAGTAGTTATATGTAGCAGTTTCGCAATGGCTGTATTAATCTCATTTTGGATAAAAGGGTTAATGGCTTTTAACTAACTATAAGTCATGCACTTTGAAAATTCAAAGCATTTTTAAATGAAAGAGCCGTGGCAATCGGTTATGTTTTACAATATAACCGATTGTCATCTCATAAATTCTTTGTAACTTTGCATAAATAGCAACCATAAAAATCTGTGTATGGCCGAAACGGTTTAAACCAACAGGCAGAGATGCCGCCGTAAAAAACTAATCGCGTAGCGCTTTGCTGCGCAAAGAATCAAATTCCAAAACTCCCAAGCAGTCGTTGCAGGCACGGCCAGCCTTCAGATAACTGCCGCCGGAGTTTTAATTTTTTCATAGATATGGCAAATGCCTTAATTGATAACTCTGAGCGGTTTAAGCTCGTAAAACATATTAAAGAGTTAATCTCAAGAGTTGATTGTAATCACATTATGATTGCAACAGGCTATTGGGACTTGCCCGGCACGGCTTTGGTCTATGAAGAGCTTAGAGACTTCTTCGCGCGAGGTGGCAAACTTGACTTATTAATCGGTCAAGAACCACAACTTCAATATTATCAGGCATCTCAAGAAGTGCGCCAATTCCCGGATTTCTATATTCAAAAGGATGTCGAATCTCTTACCGACGAGTATAAGCCTATCGGCAAGTTGATTATTGATAATGCCCTGACAGAGGAGAACCCCAGTGGAAAGTTTGAGATTCGTGTTTATGGTCAAGGCGAACATAAGGAGTTCCTTCATGCCAAGTGCTATATCTTCCTCGGCAACAATCATACACTTGCTACCGGAATTGTTGGCAGTTCGAATTTTACATTGAAAGGGTTACAGGGCAATGCCGAGCTAAACTATCTTGAAGAGAATGGCAATAGCGTTGCAGCTCCGTATACAGAGTATTCAACGTCTAAATCTCATAAAGCGTGGTTTGAAGAACTTTGGCAGAACAGCGAATTGTGGTCCGGAAAGTTTATTAAGAACATTCTCAAACCTTCCCCCATTGGTGTAGAGATTGAGAAAGATAACGAAGTTGAAAAATCTCTTTCGCCCTACGAAGTTTATATCAAGTATCTCCAATTACAGTTTGGAGATATGATTGATGCTAATACATCGGAAGTACTTAAATCGTATTTGCCACCGTCATTCAATACCCTTGAATATCAGCTTGACGCAGTAAAACAGTGCTTTTCTGTAATGAAACGATTCGGAGGCTTTATTCTTGGAGATGTCGTCGGACTTGGTAAAACTGTAGTTGGAGTATTACTGATCCGTCATTTTCTTGAAAATGCCGAATCCCTTGGCCGCACCCAGAAAGTTCTGATTGTAACTCCTCCGGCTATTAAGAAAGCATGGGAAAAAACAATAAAGGATTTTGATAGTGAGAATCCTCGTAATAATATTGAACACAGTGTTGACTTCGTAACTACCGGAAGCATTGGAAAAATCACAGATGAGCTGGAAAATACCGATGATATTGAAGACAGTGACGAAATAGAGAACATCGAGTTTAGAAACTATGGGATGGTTCTCATTGACGAGAGCCATAACTTCCGCAATTCAGAAACTCAGAAATATAAAGCGATTGATGACCTAATCGGTCTTATCAATCCCACTCCATACGTCGCACTCCTGTCTGCCACGCCCCAGAATAATTCGCCAAAGGATCTTTATAATCAGATACGCTTATTTCAACGCACCCCCAATAATTCAAACTTGCCCAATGTTGAAGGTGGTAAGCTTGACTCTTTATTCAATGCGATGGAACGACGCTTTAAGGAGGCGAGAGGCATATCTCAAGACACCGACGAAGGTAAAGCAGAAGCTCGTGCTATTGTAAAGGAAGTTTCTGAAAAAATCAGAAACTGTGTTCTTAATGACCTCGTCGTTCGTCGTACTCGTGCCGATATTCGAAATCTATATGGTGAAGATGCTGAATTGCTGAAATTCCCAATAGTGAAAGGTCCTCATAAACTCGAATACCAGATGGATGAGGAACTCTCAAAGCTCTTTGCTGATACCGTTGATGCTATTTGTCCTCCTGCAATAGGTGAATCTTTTGACCCAAATAAACATATCGGGTTTTACCGCTATGCCGCTATAACTCAATTTGTCAATGAAGACAACAAGAAACTGTATGAAAAACGGAATCTTACGGTAGACAGCATTACGCAAAGACTTCAGCGCATTATGCGGATTCTATTGGTAAAGCGACTTGAAAGCAGCCTTGCGGCATTCAAGAAAACGCTTGAAAATCTGAACCGATATAATGACGTTATGATAGATATGCTTCAACACGACTGCGTATTTATCTGCCCGGATATTGATGTCAACAAATTGCATAACGAGCATAAAGGAAACTTCGCGGCTTTCAAGGCTGTGGTAGAAGCCGCCATTGAGCATAAAGGCGGAAACAACAGATGTTTCAAAGCATACGATTTTAACGAATCGTATCTCGAAGATTTGCAAAAAGACCGATTGCGCATTGGCTCTTTGCTTGAACGGTGGCGTGAGAATACTGAAGATCCTAAATTCGACCGCTTCAAAGACGCAATAAATCCTGAACTATTCAATCCGGAGATTAACAATCCTTCGGGAGCGAATAAGCCTCGTTTGGTTATTTTTACCGAAGCAATCGACACGCTCAAATCATTGGAACGAGCATTAAAGGCAAAGGGACACAAAGTGCTTAGCATTACAGCTCAGAACCGCACTGAAATGCAGGAAGCAATTGAGGCGAACTTCGACGCAAACTGCAAGCCGGAGAATCGTCGTGATGATTATGATGTAATCGTCACGACCGAGGTTCTTGCCGAAGGTGTGAACCTACATCGCTCTAATGTTATTCTCAATTATGATGCTCCGTGGAATGCAACTCGCTTAATGCAACGCATCGGTCGCGTGAATCGCATAGGCTCCACTGAAGATTTCGTTCATGTCTTCAATTTCTTCCCATCAGATGAGGGTAACAGCCAGATTCGCCTGATTGAAAAGGCTTATACAAAACTCCAATCATTCCATGAGATGTTTGGCGAGGATAACAAGATATTCAGTGAACGTGAGGAGCTTGTTGAGCATGACCTACAACATTTCGTTGATGGTGATGAATCCCCTTTTGGTCCGTTTATCAAGGAACTGAAAGCTTATCAAGACAATTCATCGGAACGATATGATTATATCGCCTCCGTAGATGCTGACGGACTTGGAGGTATTTTACAAACGAATGAGGAAAATGCTCATGGTATTTTTGTATTTACTGACAACTCGCAAGAGCAGATTTCTGTCGAGGTAGAGAAAACGCAGGAAGATACCTCTTCATATATAATTTCATCGTTGGCGACTATGCAACGATTGAAATGCGAACCCGATGCTAGTTTTTCCGATATGCAATGTGATGATACGTTTGCTGAAATAGCTAAGCGAACATATCAAAAACATGTTGCCCATTATATCACGGCTGCTGATGCAAGCAGAAAATCATCGGATGCACTTGCCGTATTATCATCATTACGCTCACGATCGGATGTTACACAAGAGTCTAAAAAACTTTTGAAGCAAATAGAAAAACTTGTCAGAGCAAAAGATAACTATGTCATTAAACAGGTAATGAGATTTGAGAACTACCAAGGCTCACTCTTTGGTGCTGATGATGACATAAATGCGCTCCTTGATGCAGCACTATCAAATTTAGCTAATCGCGCTCAGGCGAAACGAGGAGATGCTAAACTCGTACTCTATTCTGAAACTAAAAGCAATAACTGACTATGGAACTTAAGCATAAGTTAGAAAAGATATTTAACAATGATTATCCTGGAACTGACCGTTTCATAGCGGATGTTATTGTGCCAATCTTCGGCAATGAAATCGAATATATAAACGATGACCTTGCCGGGAGGGAAAACTATGCGGAAAAAGCTAAAAATGCCGGAATCAGGCACATCAAATATATCGGAGACCTTACGGAAAAGAACTATAATGCTGATAATATTGCACTTCTTGATGTAACCCTCGATGATTCTAAGAATATAGAGCGTTCTCGTGTCAATATTCAGCAACTTATCCGTTCCATAATGGATTACCGCCAACACCTCATGATAGTATTTCATTACGAGGATGTAACAAATAAGCAATGGCGATTTTCTTACGCATATAAAGGTGATTCATTAAAAGACACAACATCTGCCAAACGCTATACCTATGTTTTTGGACGTGGTTATCGTGGTCGTACAGCAGCCGAACGATTTCAAATTCTTGCCGATAGTCCGCGCAATAACGAGAATTTTGAAGAGGCATTCTCTGTTGCTGCACTTAGTGATGAGTTCTTTGATAAATACAGAGCATATTATGCGGCCTTTGTTGAGTATATTACAGGAGAACGTTATTCGGACGAAAGGGAGCTTAATAATCAACTGAGTAAGTTTAATTGGCTCCAAAAAGATAGTAATAATCAGTTTACGGCAGTCTTTGAATCGAAAGCAAAAGAAGCGCGAGACTATATTAAAAAAATGTTCGGTCGTATAGTTTTCCTTTACTTTTTACAACGTAAAGGATGGCTATACGACAATAATGGCGTAGGCGATTCTCAATATATGAAACATCTCTTTGAGAAGGCTGAAAGAGATGGGATTGCTGAAACTTTTTTGGACGATGTATTAGAACTTCTGTTTTTCTATGTTCTCAATACAAAAAAAGAACAGCGAGTAGAAACTGCATTAGCCGACAATAAAGATATCAAGATTCTCCCGGGCTGGGCACATATTGATTATTTGAATGGAGGATTATTTAATCCGGATGAGATTGATCCAAAAAAATGTACGTTCCCAGCAATCTATTTTAAAGAGCTATTTTCTTTCTTAGACGGTTATAACTTCACCATAGACGAAAACGATCAAGAAGATGCTGAAATTGGTATCGACCCGGAAATGCTTGGTCGTATTTTTGAGAATCTTCTTGAAGATAACAAAGACAAAGGCGCATTCTATACGCCAAAAGAGATAGTAGAATATATGTGCCGAGAGTCACTTATAGCCTATCTACAAGTTAATCCTAAACATTATACACAAGATAAAGCGCGTAACTTTATAGAGACGCTTGATATTGATATACTTAATGAGGAAGAACGAAAAGAAATTGAACGTCGTCTAATTAGCGTAAAAATATGCGATCCTGCAATTGGCTCTGGTGCATTTCCTATGGGTATTGTCAATCTTCTAGCTAAAACCTTTATAGTCTTACGCACCTATTCGTCTATTGATCAAGCTAAGATGAAACGCTATATTATGCAAAATAGCATATATGGAGTGGATATTGAACAAGGAGCTGTTGACATTGCCCGCTTGCGCTTTTGGCTTGCTATGGTCGTTGAAGAGGAAAAGGCATTGCCTCTGCCAAACCTACATTTCAAAGTAATGCAGGGCAATTCTTTGGTAGAAAGTTATAAAGGGCGTGATTTGTCTAAAATATGCTTAAGTACGGGCTCGTCTGGTATTGGAGGCTTTGATTTCTCTGGATACCAAGAGTTGCTACGTAATGACATTCGGAAATTCTATGAAACCGATACTCATGAGGAACGAGACAAAACTCTCAATGAGATTAAGAACTTGGTTATTACCCAAATTTTTGAGGAAACGCAAGATCAAAATCTGCTAAAGGACATAAAAGATGTAAGTGCCAATGAAAAATTCTTTTTATGGCACACGTGGTTTGCTGATGTATTTGAGAAAGGAGGTTTCGATATCGTTATAGGTAATCCTCCTTATCTCAAGGAAGGTCGTGCAAATAAGGCAATCTTCGAAGCTGTCAAAGATTCTCCGTATTATATAGGCAAGATGGATATATGGTATATGTTCGCTTGCTTAGGTCTTGATATGCTAAAACCCGATGGTAATCTTTGCTTTATTGCGACCAATAATTGGGTTACAAGTTCTGGTGCTAAAAAATTACGTCAGAAAATTAATACAGACGCGCAAATCATTCAATTATGTGATTTCAAAGATTATATGATTTTCAAAACTGCAAGTATACAAACTATGATTATGCAGTTTAAGAAAAACAAGGCTGAGCAATCATATAAGTTTGATCTTCGCAATCTGCTTGGTTCCAAGTTAGAAGACGTTATTAAACTGTTAAACAAGGAGGAAGCTTCAACGACTCAATTTATTGAGCCAACGTATAATCGTCTTGAAATGAGAAATAAATTTATCACTTTCTCTAATTCAGAAGATTTGTTTAAGAAGATAAAATCGGCGTTCGGGATAATATACCTTGAAAATAAAGAAATTGCTCAAGGAATCGTTTTCCCTCAAGATTTTCTTAATAAAAAAGGTCAAAAGATTTTAGGTCATCACAAAGTTGGCGATGGGATTTTTGGCTTAACCGATCAAGAACTCAGTAATCTTAATCTGCCTGAAAATGAGATGGTTCTGATTAAGCCATATTATACAACTGAACAAGTAAGAAGATATTTTACGATTTCAGGAGCTAATACTCAGTGGCTAATCTACACAGACTCGACATATAGAAATGAATCATCTATGGATAGCTTTCCCATCTTAAAAGCTCATCTTGACCAATTTAGACAAATTTTCACCTCTGATAACAAACCATATGGACTTCATCGAGCAAGGGATTCACGTTTTTTTTCTGGAACAAAGATCATCTGCCAAAGAAAGTGTTCAGAACTTCCTATATTCTCTTATTCAGATGGTGAGTGCTATCTTACGCAAACTTTTAACATTATAAAGACTAATAGAGTTAATCTTATGTATCTGACAGGGTTACTCAACTCCAAACTAATCGCATTTTGGTTGAGAAATAGAGGCAAGATGCAAGGTTTAAACTATCAACTTGACAAAGAGCCATTGCAACAAATTCCTATCGCAGTTCCGAGAGCCGAGACTCAGGTTCAACTTGGGCATATTGTCGAGGATATAATAAATCGGAAATCAGCCGATGAAAATGTCTCAATTCAAGGTTTGGAGAGTCAAATCGACAACATTGTTTATCATCTTTACAATCTTACCTACGATGAGGTTCTGATTGTTGACCCCGACACTCCTATTGGCCGCGACGAATACGATAACTTCAATCTTTACAGAATCTAAATTGAACAGCTATGTCGAAACTGAGCAAACTTTATGAGCTTCGCCGACTCTCACAAGAATTCGGTATGGAGTGGACTGAAAAACAGGAACGTCAGCTTGAAGCCGAAGAGGAACATCTCATTAAAAATGAGGTACTACCCGTTGTTACCAAAAGTATAGAGCCGGCTTTGTCTCAAGTTGAACGTGAACTTGTGCTCGTAGTAGACTATGTGCCAGGCGTTCCCTTGAAAGTAAGCCTGTCACGTAAACGCAATCTCTTTGACGCTCTCGAAGGTGTGGTAGAGATTAAACCCGACCCCGAGGTGGAGCACACCGAGAAGAAAAAGGGGGGCAAGAAGGTCGTTACAAATCCTCGCACTCGCTTAAAGATAACTATGCCCGACGGTTCAATTATTGAAGAACATACCGCATGGGAATCTCTACAAAAATTCATCCTGCGTGTTGGCGTGGAGAAAGTCCGTGCCGTCGGACTAATAGCCAACAAAATCCCCCTTGTCAGCAACACTGTTGACAAGAAATACAAGACCGCGCAAAAGCCACTCGGTAACGGCTGGCTTCTGATGACATGTTCCGACACCGCCACCAAGCGCAAACAAATCCTCACCATCGCCTCCCACATGGGAATAAAGATAAAAGTGGATGTTATATAAGCTATCCGTGATTCTGGAAAAATTTAACTAAATAATTAAATTTTAGTCATATGTCATTTGATGCAAGTCAGCAACAGATTAATTTCTTGTTGGGAAAGAAAATATACAGTATTCCAAGAAATCAGCGAAAATATGTTTGGGATATAGATAATTGGAAGAACTTATTGGAAGATTTGGATTTTCTAAAAGGTTCTACCAAAAATCATTTTCTGGGCAGTATAGTCTTGAATACACAACTAAATTTGAATAACGATGTTAATAAATCTAAATGCCATAATAATGAGTAAGAAGTCGATACGGTTTTTCAATGACCGCGAGGTGAGGGCGGTCTGGGATGACGAGAACAACTGCTGGTGGTTTTCGGCTACTGATGTGGTGCGTGCTATCAATGATGAGCCGGACTATACGAAAGCAGGTAATTATTATTAGCATTTTCAGAAATATAGATGCAAATGGATAGCGGCCAGATAATATTATTTCAGACGCAGGGTGGCGAGACGAAGATTGAGGTTCGGCTTGCAAATGAATCGGTGTGGCTTACCGCCGACCAGATGGCTGAGTTGTTTCAGCGAGACCGTTCGACCATACAGCGGCATATAAAAAGGATATATGGAGAGGGCGAGTTGATGCCTGATTCAACTTGTGCATTATTTGCACAAGTTCAAACTGAAGGCAAGCGTCAGGTGGAACGTCAAATTCCAATCTATAACCTCGATATGATTATCAGTGTGGGGTATCGCGTAAATTCACATCGGGGCGTGCAGT
>ERZ778515.747-NODE-747-length-26954-cov-4.799398_pt1 | contig 26954 bp, 31 predicted proteins | sample MGYA00510343_ERZ778515 | MGnify/ENA primary metagenome ERZ778515 (study PRJEB29527, sample SAMN07138965) | mouse gut metagenome | material: feces | host: mouse | place: China:Nanjing | collected 2016-01-25 ...
GACTGCCACAGGCAGTTAGAAGTACTTCTCACACTCCTATCCTTTTCAGCAGTTCTCAATCCCAATGTCTCCAATATAAAATTAATTTATTCTTTTGTTGGAAAATATTGAAAAGTGTTATAAAATGATTATAGCATAATCTATAAGATAATTATACTAAAGTTTTGTAAAATAAGTAAAAAATAATACAAAACTAGTAGTAACAAAAGGAGCTATTATAAATTGAAAAGGCCAAATAAATTGACAAACACTTACCATGATGAAGTAAACAAAAAAAACATTATACGTCTAAGAGAATTGCAGCAAACCCTTCCTTCCTTTTGTAGTCAATATTTTAGAGGAATACAAGAATATACATCAAGCCGAACGAGAGTCGCTTATGCTTATGATATCCGTGTATTTTTTGAGTATCTTCATGACAGCAATCCTATTTTTAAAAAAATCCCAATTAAGGAATATCATCTTGAAATCCTCGACCAAATTACAAGAATCGATATTGAAGAATATTTGGAACACTGTGCCTATTATACAAAAGACGGTAAAGAATATATGAACGACGAACGTGGTAAGGCAAGAAAACTCGCCTCCTTGCGAAGCTTCTACAATTATTTTTTTAAAAATGAAATGATTAAAAAAAATCCGGCAGCACTTGTTCAAATGCCCAAACTCCATGATAAAGAAATTATCCGCCTTGATCCAGATGAAGTTGCAATCCTGTTAGATACAGTCGAGACAGGAGAAAAACTAACAAAAAAACAATTACAATATCATGAAAAAAACAAACTGCGCGATATTGCACTACTTACATTGATGCTGGGCACAGGAATCCGCGTATCTGAATGTGTTGGTATTGATATTTCAGATGTTAATTTTAAAAATAATGGTGTAAAAATACGACGCAAAGGAGGATACGAAGCCGTAATTTACTTTGGAGAAGAAGTAAAACTAGCATTGTTCGATTACCTAGAGCAACGCTCGAATATAACCCCTGTAGAGGGCCACGAAAACGCATTGTTTCTATCAATGCAAAACAAGCGAATTACTGTGCGCGCTGTAGAAAATTTAGTAAAAAAATATGCTTCTGTGGTCACTACTCTAAAAAAAATAACTCCACATAAATTAAGAAGTACTTATGGCACCACTCTATATCGAGAAACTGGAGATATATATCTTGTGGCAGATGTATTGGGACACAAAGATGTCAATACCACCCGAAAACATTACGCTGCACTCGAAGAAGACAGGCGCCGACAAGCTGCAAAAGTTGTTACATTAAGGGAAAAGCGGGAATAATCACTCATTCCTGTTTTTCTTCTAAAATATAATATGGAATAATAATATGACTTCCAACAATAATATCATCAGAAGTCAAATCATTCATTTCCTTAACTTCTTTAACATATTCTGATATATTTTTATAATATATTGGGTCAAAATATTCATTTGCAACTGACCATAATGTGTCTCCCTTAGTTATTTCAATACTCTTATAATATTTATAAGAAGGCTCATATACCCTATTATTTGCCTTTGTCGAAAAAGAAATTAATAAAATAAATACAACTATCAAAAATGCAAAAAATATTATTAAGACTATCTTGTAAAATTTTACTTGATTTAAACGTTTTTGTCTGTTAATAAGTGCTTTGACTGCATAATCTGTACTTATCATAATACTATTCTCCTTTGAAATATCGAACATTTTTTCCGAATTTTCATTCCAAACAGCTGTTTATACAGATAATAACGAACAAATATTTGATTGTCAATATATTTACAGAAACTTTCCAAACAATTTTTCGGAATATACGTTTGCATTTTTTTGTATTATGTGTTATGATGATATAGAAAGGATTAATCCATATTGTAGTTACAAAGAAAAAGGAGGCAAAAATATTATGGCATATGGAAAAATAACAGTAAAGCAAAAGGAAATTTTAGAATTTATCAAGGCAGAAATCCTTAGAAAAGGATATCCACCATCAGTTCGAGAGATTTGTGAGGCTGTAAGCCTTAAATCTACATCTTCTGTTCATTCACATCTAGAAACACTTGAGAAAAACGGTTATATTAGAAGAGACCCAACAAAGCCCCGCGCGATTGAAATTATGGATGATAGTTTCCAGATGGTAAGACATGAAATGACAAGTGTTCCTATTATTGGAACTGTTGCTGCTGGTGTTCCTATTCTTGCAGAACAAAATATTGAAGGATATTTTCCTATTCCTGCCGACATGGTACCTGCGGGAGATTCTTTTGTATTGAAAGTTAAAGGGGATAGTATGATCAAAGCAGGTATTTTCAATGGAGACCGTATTTTTATACATGCATGCAATACAGCTGAAAATGGTGACACGGTTGTCGCTTTGGTTGACGATTCCGCAACAGTAAAGACATATTATAAAGAAGATGGACACTACAGACTTCAACCAGAAAATGATTCTATGGAACCAATTATTTTAGATGATGTAGAAATATTAGGAAAAGTTTTTGGTATTTTTCGTCTATATCATTAAACAATTAACTAACTTTAAAAAAGTTTTCAAGTCGAGTAGGGAAAATTACTTCCCCTACTCGTGCAGTGGGTGTCCATCAGCTCTTGCTAATATATTTTATTTGGACACCCCTATTTATAAAATAATACCTTTATTTAAATCAATACCTTTGCAATATCACCAAATATATGCTTCTCAATCGATTAACTCTTTGTTTGTGAGAATAAATTCTTCATTATAATGACCGTATATCAATCACTTTTCCATCACGCCAGATTCGTTCTAAATCATAGAATCCTCTACTCTCTCGATCAAAAATATGCACAAGAAAATCATTATAATCCATTAGTATCCAATTTGCAGTATTATACCCTTCAATATTTCTTGGACGGATTTCATTAACAATAAGTTTCTCCTCCACACTATCTGATAGTGCTTGAATTTGACTCATATTGGTTCCATTTGTAATCACAAAATAGTCAGCAACTGCAGACACTTCACTAATGTCAATCAATTGAATATTTTCTGCTTTTTTATCCTCAAGCGCATCAACTACCTTTTTCAAAGTATTGTTTATTGTATTCAAGTAAAGTTCCCTCCTTTTTGCAGGTTATATTAGTACTCCATCTATAGAAAATTAGAATTGTGAATCATCTATTTCGCACTATTATATTGTTAAATCTATTTAGAGTGCTAACGATTCAATGCTGTAGTTTTATATGGAATTGTCACAGTAGGTTTCACATAACTATCATAGGTAATCTGCGTCATTTTATCAATAGCATTTCCTTTTGATTCCAGAAATTTTAACGTATTTGATAATATCTTTTGCATTGCCTTGTCAATATCGATAAATGCAAGCTGCCGAATCAAATCAAGTTCTGGTATTGGATTGCGTGCAGGTTCAATATAATCTGCTACAAAAATAATTTTTTCAAGAAGTGACATATTGGGACGTCCTGTTGTATGCCATGTAATAGCCTGTAAAATTTCTTCATCATCAATATCAAACTTTGTTTTAGCAATATACGCACCTACTTTGCCATGTAGTAAATAAGGATGATTTATCTCAAAATTGCTGCAGGAAAGTTTGTTTTTCTCACAAATACGAAGTTTCTTATCGTTCTCCATACACTTCGCACAGTCATGTAATAATCCGGCAATCTCAGCCCTTTTTACAAAATCAGAATTACTTGGATTAGGATTGTACCGCATCGCCATTGCAATGGCCGTATATGCCACATTGAGTGTATGACGATAGCGATCCTTTGTCAGATGTTTCTTTAAATACTTCTTAATCTTCTTCATAATATAAATGCTCCTGTTCTATATAATGTACGACTTCTGGTGGAACCAATCCATGGATTGAAAATCCACTCTTAACTTTTGCCCTTATATCTGTAGATGAAATATCCCATTTAGGAGTATTAAGATAAATAATGTCTGCCCCAAATTCCGCTAAAGCTTCTCCTTTTTTTTGTATTATATCAAAATCATAATCATCTCTAACTGCACAGATCAGTATCGAAAATTGAAAAATTTGCTCTGGACTTTTCCATTGCTCTATTTGAAATAGAGAATCTGCCCCAATAATAAAATAATATTGCGTGTCTGGATTTGTTCTTGTCAAATACTGCAGTGTCTCACAAGTATAGGTATTTCCTGTTTTTTGTGCTTCAATCAGCGACAATTCAAACTTTGAATATTGCTTTATTGCCAATGCTGTCATTTCAACTCTTTTTTGCGTATCAAGAACATTTTTTTTCATATAAGAGTTTCCACTTGGCATAAAAAGCACTTTGTCAAGCAGTACTTGCTCCTGTGCTTCCTGTGCTAAGCGCAGATGCCCATAATGAATAGGATTAAAAGTACCTCCCATAATACCAACGCGCTTTTTACTTTCCATAGAACCCCTCCAATTTTATTTCGGTAATATAATCTTTGGATTCTGTTTAAACGGTTTATAGAGGACAAACTTTTTTCCAATAACTTGAACAACTTGGGAACGTGTACGCTCTGCAACAACCGTTGCAATTTCTTTAGGATCATCAATGCAATTTTTTAGTACAGCAATCTTTACAAGTTCATGTGTATTAAAAACTTCTGAAATCGCCTCAATATTTTCTGGAGTGACAGATGATTTTCCAATGTGAAATAAAGGTTCTAAATTTATTGCCAATCCTTTTAAATAAGCTCTTTGTTTGCTTGTCATTTTTATATTGTTTTGCAACTATTTTATAAAAATAGCCACATCTCCCTTTCTTAAATTTATTCCTTGTAATAGCTGAATGCAAAACCGTACATTCGCACAGTATCGGCTTCCTGAATACCAAGTGCTTCTAATTCTTCTAATATTCCATTGTCTTTAAGAAACTGTTGAAAAAATTTAAATCCGCGCTCAGACTCTAGATTTGTATAACCAAGCATCTTTTCAATACGAGGTCCCTCAATAACATATACCTGATTTTTCTCGTCATACTCAACTGTAAAAGGTTCATTTCCTACAACAATGTCTGTATCTGGATTAAATTCAGGTATAAAAGTAATTGGTGGTTCCTCAATTTGAGAAAGCAACTCCGCCACATAATATAAAAGCTCTTTTAATCCTTGTCCAGAAACCGCTGATATAGGAAATACTCGAATCCCTTTTGGCTCAAATTCCTTTTTAATTCTATCTATTGGATTTTCATCTTCCGCAGTATAGATTGCATCTATCTTATTCGCTGCAATTACCTGTGGTTTACTAGCAATATCAGCATTGTAAGATTCCAGTTCCTTATTGATTGCATAAATGTCCGCAATAGGATCGCGTCCTTCTGTAGAAGCAGCATCGACAAGATGAATAAGAACTTTTGTTCGCTCAATATGTCTTAAAAATTCATGTCCAAGCCCAACACCCTCAGAAGCACCTTCAATTAATCCTGGGATATCTGCAATAACAAAACCTTCTCCACCTTCAAGATCTACTACCCCAAGATTAGGGTTCAATGTTGTAAAATGATAATTCGCAATCTTAGGCTGTGCATTTGTGACACGAGATAATAATGTAGACTTCCCAACATTCGGAAAACCAACCAGCCCTACATCTGCTATAACTTTTAATTCAAGAAAAAGATTTAATTCCTTCGATGGTTGTCCTGGTTGTGCATATTTCGGTGCCTGCATTGTTGCAGTTGCATAATGCTGATTCCCATTACCACCTTTTCCACCACTTAAAATTGTCTGTCTACAATTTTCACCAGACATATCCGCAATAATCTTGCCAGATTCCAATTCTTTTATTACAGTTCCCTCTGGTACTTTTATTATGATATCGGAACCATTTTTCCCACGGCAATTTCTTTTTCCGCCTTGCTCTCCATCTTGTGCACAATATTTTCTAATATGTCGAAAATCAGTCAATGTGTTTAGACCTTTATCAACCTCAAAAATCACACTCCCGCCATTTCCGCCATCTCCACCATCTGGTCCACCATTTGGTACGTATTTCTCTCGTCGAAAGGATACATGCCCATCTCCGCCTTTTCCACTTCTAATATATATTTTGGCTCTGTCTGCAAACATTATTTCAACCTTTCTTTTTTAGAAATCTTTTATTAGTCAGTTATATGCAAAAGGCTTCAGGTGAAACCTGAAGCCTTAGTAAATCCGTAAATATAACACTATTTCTTCTCTACAGGATAAACGGAAGCCTGTTTTCTATCTCTTCCTTTTCTCTCGAATCTGAGTACACCATCCACTAATGCAAACAATGTATCATCTCCTCCGATACCAACATTTACTCCCGGATGAATCTTTGTTCCACGCTGTCTAAATAAAATGTTGCCTGCTTTTACGAACTGACCATCTGCTCTTTTTGCACCTAATCTCTTAGATTCTGAGTCTCTACCATTCTTTGTAGAACCAACTCCCTTTTTATGAGCAAAAAACTGAAGATTTAGTTTCATCATGTTTTACACCTCCTTGATTATGAGCTCGAAATAACACTTTTCTTTTAAAAAAAGCCGTCTTTTTTTACCGTAATTCTGTTCGATCTCTTTTAAACCCATCACCAAAGAATCCATTAGCAGCTTTGTTTTGTCATTAATTTCATCTGGAAATTGACATTCAATATATCCTTCTCGCTCATCGCTCTCTGTAATCATATGCTCATTTGCCAATACCTCAATAGCATTGAGCGTATTAATTACCAAGATAGAGATAGAAGCACATACAATATCTTTCCCAGACCGTCCAAAGCCTGCGTGTCCCATACAGGTAAATCCTTTATAACTATCGTTGGATTTAAAGATTACAATCGTAGTCATAATATTTCACTAACAACATTTATTAAGCGTTGATCTTATCAATCTTAACCTGTGTGTATGCTTGTCTATGACCATTTTTCTTGTGATAGCCTGTCTTTCTCTTATATTTGTAGACAATAACTTTTTTGCCTCTGCCCTGCTCCATAACGGTAGCGGAAACAGTTGCGTTTGCTACATCAGCGCCCACTTTAAGAGACTCATCGCTAACAGCAATAACATTGTCAAAAGTCACAGTGTTTCCTGTCTCTACATCAAGTTTTTCTACCTTGATGACATCTCCCTCGGAAACCTTGTACTGCTTTCCACCTGTTGCAATAATTGCGTACATATTGCACCTCCTAAATAATTACTCGCTAACTTTGGTAGTATTTCTCGATACATTTAAACCTAGTTATGCGGCATACTCATATATATTAACATTGCTAAGGGTTCTTGTCAATATTTTTTGCACCTTAAAAGTTATTAAATTATATTATTAGTGCGTTTTATTTCGATATCTGAAAGGAAAGAAAAAATGCTGTTTCTTTTTCACAGACAATTTTTATCTTGTTTTGACCTTTCTTCAAATCTAGTTTACTGCTCTGTTCCATCATAGATGGGTCTATCTGTTGATTGTTCATCGAAATATTTTCTTGTTCTATCAATGTAATAATAGTATTGTCCGGCTGTATTAATATTAATTTTGCCTTTCCGCTCGCCACTTGCAAAGAATAATTCATCTGCATTGTTATGTCTTCCAAAGCATTATATTTCCATATAATATCCATACCTGTCATCTTTTCACAAGTAATTGTAGTTATTTCATCTTGTTTATTTTTCTTATAATTCTTTTTATTTGCAGTATTTAGTTCTTTGACAAGAAACCGTTCATCATTATATATTCGAGAAGGCAAAATCAATGTCATTGATAGAACCACTGCAAATATAATCCCATAAAAGATCGTAATACTCCCTAAAATAATAAGTATTCTCTTTTTCATTTTTAAAATTCTCCAAAGAATATCTCTGTTCTCTCAATAACTACTATATAAAATGTTTTCCAGTCTTAAATAAATTCTTTTCTAAAAGTTTTCTGCTTTCAACAACAATATATAACTTATAATCCAAGCTGTTCTGCCAACGATTTTGTTGTTTTTTTACGCGTGATTTCCACAAGTCCAAGCGCAGTCATATCAACAATTGTTGTCTGAATATGGTCCTCTTTTGCCAAAGTTCTCAATTCTTGTAAAAGTGCACTTGTTTTCTCATCTTCATCCATATTGATAAAATCCACCAGTATCATTCCTGTAAGGTTTCTCAGGCGAATCTGCCGCATAATTTCATTTGCTGCCTCAATATTAATTTCATAAGTATATGCATTCATCTCTTTTTTTGTAATATTTTTTCCAGAATTAACATCTATCACATACATTGCTTCTGTTTTGTCTATAACAAGATAAGCACCGGATTTTAACCATACCTTTCTTGAAAGCAATTCCGAAATCTGTGTCTCCACACGATAAAGCTTCTGTAGTGGATAAGAATTATCCTGATACATAGAAATATTTGCAACCTGTTCTGGCATATAAAGTGTTATAAAATCCTTCAATTCTTGATATAGATTACTACTATCTGTAATAATCTGCTGATAAGCACCCCTCTCATCTCGCATCGCTGTCAGATAACCAGAAGGAGACTTCCATATACGACTAAAACAGGTTCTGTGAATCCCTTCTTGAATCAACAATGACATTTTTTCATTTAAATAATTTATCTCCTCTATCACTGGCTGTAAAATATCAGGAGATTGCTCCTCATCCAACTTTGATAAAAGTGACGCGGCATTGGTACGAACCACAACGCCAAAATCAATTTCTTTTGGAATTGCTATGCGAAGTTGTTCTCTTTCTGATTTCGTACACTTCTTTGAAACACCTTTATAAGTATTTGCATAAGAAATCACACTAAATTTACCTGCTAGAGATAAATTCATAGTAAATACAGGTTCTTTTGTTCGCACTGCTTCTTTTTCAAGTTGAACAATAATTTCATCACCGGCTAAAATCCTACCATCATACAGACGATTTGTAATAATTGGTGTATATTCTGGATGAATAGGCAGATATCCTTTTTTATTGGGAGCATACAAAATAAATGCCGCATTAAGCTGTTTTGCAACATTCGTTACTTTTGCCACAAAAATATCCCCAATCACTGCGATATTATCCTTTTGATTAAAAGGTGTGAAGTTTACAGATGTCATTACATTTTTTTTGCTATCTAAAGAGAATGAAAGAACTCCTTTTGTATCGCGAAAAGCATATTCTGTAATAATATAACGCATGTCACTCATCAATATTCACTCCCTATTGCTCCGAGGGGTTCTAATTGCACAGAATCTGCTGTACCAACATTAGTATACGTTTCTTCTCTTGTAATAAGAAGTCCAAAATCATCAAATTCCTGATTGTTTGCCTCATACAAAGCGCTAATAACAAGTGACGGCTTTAAATTATTAGCACTGCTGGCATCGACAGTCAACACTATAGAACAATTTTCTTCATCAAAATAACATTCAAAAATATAAGGTTTGATATCAAAAGTTGACTCACTTCTTTTTGTTTTTTTGGTCACAATGATATTCTCTTGCCCCATAAAATTATCGACAACAGATGAATTAAAAAAAAGTGGCTGATATTCTTTACGAAATGTAATTGTATAGCGCGCTGCTGCCACACTTGCCATAGCATTTCCAGCATTATCTGGAAGAAGTCTAACTTCAAGAACTTTAATCCCATCTGTCATCTGTGCATTGAGTGCATCGACAAATTGCTTCGCACTTGTCAATGAGTGAACCTCAATGTCCATATATTCCCCATTGCTCTCAAGCCCCACACCGAGCGGTGCCGCAAAAGACATTATTTGATGTGGACTAAACCCTGTTGAATAGGCAATATCAATTTCTGCGCGGCGTATTGCTTTCTGAAAGTATCGCATAACATCAAGATGTCCTATAAATCGAAGCACACCATGTTTTGAAAATTTTACCCGTAATTTCACAGAGAACCTCCTTAATTTTGGACACTACATATCCCACATTGAAATCTAGCAGCTCCGCACGCATTGCATTGTTGCTGACAATTTGGAGTTACTTGTTCTGTCAATGCGCGTTCCCATTCTTTCTTTAAAAATGTCTTAGAGACACCACAGTCAATAAAATCCCACGGAAAAACTTCGTCAAGACTGCGTTCCCGTGTTGTATAAAAAGCAATATCAATTCCGCATTCCGCAAAAGTTTCCATCCATATATCATGTTTGTAATACTCTCCCCATGCATCAAAAATGCATCCTTTTTGATAGGCTTTTAATATAGGTTCACTCAAATGTCTGTCACCGCGAGCAAAAATTCCTTCCATAACACTTGCATCCGCCTCATGCCAGTTATACTTAATACTCTTTTGATTAAGCTGTTCTGAAATCGCTCTGCGTGTCTTATATGCCTTTTCCAAAAACTGCTCTTTGGTACATTGCGGTGCCCATTGAAACGGAGTAAAAGGTTTTGGAATAAAGAAAGATGTACTAGCGACAATCTGCACCTTACCAGTCCGTTTTTCCTTTGGTACTGTATCGTAAAAGGCAACAGCAATCTTGTTGGAAAGTTCCGCAATTCCACGAATATCATCGTCTGTTTCCGTTGGTAACCCTAACATAAAATAAAGCTTAACTCGATTCCAACCACCCTCAAATGCCAAAGTAGCACCCTTTATAATATCTTCTTCTGTCAGACCTTTGTTAATAACATTCCTCAGCCGCTGACTTCCTGCCTCAGGCGCAAACGTCAAACTGCTTTTTCGTACATCTTGCACTTTTTCCATCACATCAAGCGAAAAAGCATCAATGCGGAGAGATGGCAATGATATATTGACTTTCTTTTCTTTACATTTATCAATCAGGAAATTTATAAGTTCTTCCAAATGGGTATAATCACTAGAACTCAAAGAACTAAGTGAAATTTCATCATAACCAGTATTATCCAACATTTTTATCGCATATTTCTTGAGCATTTCCACATCACGCTCCCGCACAGGACGATATAATTGTCCTGCCTGACAAAAACGGCATCCACGAATACACCCTCTTTGAATTTCAAGAACAACCCTATCCTGCGTACACTTAATAAAAGGTACCACTGGCTTTTCAGGATAATATGTGTTTGACACATCTGTAACAATCTCTTTCAAAATAGTTCTAGGAATATCCGAACGTGTAGGTTCAAAAGATTTAATCGTACCATTTTCATGGTATGTTACTTCATAAAATTGTGGCACATACATTCCGGGAAGTTTAGCAGCCTCTACTAGAAATGCTTCTCTGGATACACCACTCTCTCGACACTTTTTATACAAATCCAAAAGTGCACGATACTGTGTCTCTCCCTCTCCAATATAAAAGATATCAAAAAACTCCGCAATTGGTTCTGGATTATAACTACAAGGACCACCGCCAATAACAATTGGACACTCCCATGTACGCTCCGCAGCCCTGAAAGGTATTTGTGATAAATCCAATATCTGTAAAATATTGGTATAACACATTTCATATTGAATTGTAATCCCTAAAAAATCAAACGCTTTGATTGGGTCTTGTGATTCCAACGCAAATAAAGGTATCTTTCTCTCACGTAGAATGACATCTAAATCCGGCCATGGAGAATAAACGCGCTCACACCAAGTATCTTCAAAGCGATTAAACATATCATAGAGAATTTGAATCCCCAAGTGCGACATACCAATTTCATAGACATCTGGAAAACACATTGCAAATCTGACAGAAATGTCAGATTTGCTTTTCATTATACTATTTACTTCGTTTCCAATATAACGAGCAGGTTTTTCAACCTTCATTAAAATATCATCACTTAATGCTAAATTTCTCATATTAATCCCCATACCGCTTTTGACAACTCATTGTTGTTCTAGTAAAAGCTGCTGCTGTAATAAAATCTGTTGTGTTAACTCTTGTGGCAACATTTTTCCATCCGCATCAAATATATATGGCATTCCATCAATCTCAACAATTCCTGTCTGCATATTTCCATTAACATCAAAGTAATAAACATTTTCACCAATTGTTGTCAGTCCAACTGCCATATGTCCATCCACTTCATAATATTTCGCAGAAACCCCATCATTAAACCAGCCTGTAACCATAGAACCATCAGCAGCAAACAGATAAGAAAGACCATTTAATGTTATTGCACCTGTCATCATACGACCAGATTCATCAAACAGATACGTTTTTCCATCTATTATTTGCCAGCCACTCACTCTATGTCCATCTTCTATAGACAAATAATAATTGTATGTACCATCATTAAACCAACCACGCACCATCGGTCCATCCATGGCAAAAAGGAATGTCTGATCACCTATTATCTGCCAACCTGTCTGTAAATATCCATCTGTATTAAAATAATAATAATTGTTATTAATTGTATTTAATCCAACCAACATATGCCCATCTGTCGAAAAGAACCGTTTTCCATCAGGGAAATCAAGAAATCCAGTATACATTATACCATCTTCTGCAAAATAGTAAAAAAGACCATCTAAATTCTGAAGTCCAGTCAACATTTTGCCATCAATGCCAAAACAATACATTCCTAAACCAATTGGTGTAAATCCGACTGCCATAACGCCATCCGACTGTAAATAATATAACCCATCCTCTAACGGAAGCCATCCTGTCACCATTCGACCAGCTGGATCAAGATAATATTTTGCAATGCCCAGATCAAGCCATCCACGCTGCATTTTATAATTAATATAATAATATAAAAAACCTTTTCGCGGTACCCACCCAGTATTTACAATACTTGTTGAAAAATCCTTAAGAGCATAATCCAAGTCAACGTCTCCCTTAATCCCCGGAATCCTACCCTTGCAAGAGTACTGCCACACAGCAGCATCTGGAATCTCACATACCTCTGCCCACTGCGCAACCCATTTGTCATAAAATACTGGGCCAATGCGGTCACGATACCAACTAGTACTAGAATAAATCATTGGATAGTACCCTTCCGCCTCCAATGTAGCACAAAATGTATTTGCCATCAAAGACAAGGTTTCTGGGGAAAGTGTCTTATGTACATTGTCCTCAACATCCCACACCACGGGATAAGACACTTGTACATTCTGAATCGCATCCAATACAAACTGTGCCTCTATTGCAGCCTCCTGTACATTAGTAGCATAAGAATAAATATACACACCCGTTTTAATACCAGCTTGCTGCGCCGCAAGCATATTATAGTAAAAATATTCGTCAATCCCTTTCTTTGTCGAACCAACTCTGATAAATGCAAATTTAACACCACTTTGTGCAACTTCCTGCCAATTAATAGCCCCCTGCCATTTAGAAACATCAATCCCTGTCTCCACAACTGCTGCCTTTGTCATAAAAGTCGGCACACTACTTAAAATACAAATTGCAATCAATATACAAAGGATTCGCGTAACTTTATTCATTAATCTTTGTTTTCTCATGTATTATAAACTCCCTTTCGTAGAAAGCACATCTTTAACACGTCCATCTATAGAAACCGCTTCATCAAGTGCTTTTGAAAACGCCTTAAATACAGCTTCAATCATATGGTGACTGTTCTCTCCACTAAGCATCTTAATATGTATATTCATACCAGCACTATACGACATCGCATAAAAAAATTCTTTTACAAGCGCAGTGTCAAAACTCCCAACCATATTTTGAGGAAAGCTACAATCAAACTGCAAATAAGGCCGACCACACAAATCAACAGCACACAACGCTAAGGCATCATCCATTGGTAATATAAAATAACCATATCGTTTGATACCCTTTTTATCTCCAATCGCCTTCTTAATCGCACTTCCAAGCACAATCCCCGCATCCTCGACAGTATGATGTCCGTCAACTTCCAAATCTCCAGTAATATCAATCTCCAAATCAAAAAATCCATGTTTAGAAAATCCTTCGAGCATATGGTCAAAAAATCCAATTCCCGTATTGACAACTGATTTTCCTTCCCCATCCAAATTTAATTTTACACAAATATCTGTCTCTTTAGTTGTTCTTTTTATTTCTGCAATTCTTTCCATGATAGCATTCCTCTCCTGCTACTCAAAACGCACATGAATTGAATTGGCATGTGCAGTCAACCCTTCTTTCTTTGCAAACAATTCAATATCCTCATGAACCTTTTCAAGAGCCTCTCTCGAATAACAGATTACACTTGATTTTTTCACATAATCATCCACATTTAACGGCGAAAAGAACTTTGCAGTACCATTGGTTGGCAAAACATGATTAGGCCCTGCATAATAATCTCCTAACGGTTCTGAAGAATATTCCCCCAGAAAAATTGCACCAGCATTTCGGATTTTTGTCATTGTATCAAACGGATTTTTTGTCAAAATCTCAAGATGCTCAGAGGCAATCTCATTTGCCGCTTCAATAGCAATATCCATATCAGGTGCCACAAGAATATATCCATAATTGTCAAGCGATTTCTGAATAATTTCCCTACGCTCAAGAGTCGCAACAAAACGCTCAATCTCGCCAGAAACGCTTTTAGCGAGATCTTCACTTGTCGTAATTAAAATCGCTGAAGCTAGCTCATCATGTTCCGCCTGAGACAACAGGTCTGCTGCCACATATTTTGGTGTGGCACTCTCGTCAGCAAGCACAAGAATCTCTGAAGGTCCTGCAATAGAGTCAATGCTAACATGACCATAAACCATACGTTTCGCTAACGCAACAAAGATATTTCCTGGTCCTACAATCTTATCGACCTTCGGTATCATCTCCGTACCATATGCAAGCGCTGCAATTGCCTGTGCACCTCCTACTTTATAAATAACATCTACTCCTGCAATATCCGCCGCCACAAGCGTTGCTGGATTCACTTTTCCATCAGCATCAGCAGGCGTTGTCATAATAATATTAGGAACACCTGCAACTTTTGCAGGAATCACATTCATCAAGGTTGTTGATGGATAAGCCGCCTTTCCACCTGGAACATAAACTCCCACCTTATGCATAGGCGTAATTTTCTGTCCCAATATCGTCCCATCTTCCTTGGCATCAAACCAACTATTTCTTTTCTGCTTCTCATGATAAGCACGAATGTTTGTTGCAGAATCTTTCATTACTTGTATAAAATGTGCATCCAATTCCTGATAAGCTGATGCAATTTCCTCTTTCGTAACCCTAAAATTTTCTTTTGTCATAACACAATGATCAAATTTCAGAGAATATTCAAATATGGCTTCCTCTCTACGTTCTTTTACCGCTGTGATAATATCTGTTACCACCTTCTCATATTCACTATAATCATTTGTACTTCGTTTTAATAAATTTTCAAGCAAATTTTGCTTTGTGTCATTCGTTAATTTTACAATTCGCATTTTTATAGCGCCTCCTTTAACGCCTGCAAAATCTTTTTAATGCGCTCCGCCTCCATTTTCATACTGACTTGATTGACAATCATTCGCGCAGAAAGCGGACAGATTTCTTCCAAAACTTCCAGTCCATTTTCCTTCAATGTAGAACCTGTCTCAACAATATCAACAATCACATCACTCAATCCCACAATCGGTCCAAGTTCAACAGAACCATTTAGTTTAATAATATCAACCGTTTGATGCTTTTGATTATAAAAATAATCCTTTGCAATCTTTGGATATTTGCTAGCTACTCGTATCATCTCATGATGCTGCAAAAGCTCTTTTGCAGAAGCCGGACCACAAACACACATTCTACACTTTCCAAAACCCAAATCCAAAACCTCATAGCATCTTCGATTTTCTTCTAAAATGGTATCACTTCCCACCACACCAATATCCGCAGCACCATACTCTACATAAGTAGGGACATCTGAACCTTTTGCCAAAAAAAACTTCAACCTTAAATCTTCATTGACAAAAATTAATTTCCGTGAAGATTTATCCTTCATTTCCTCACAAGTAATTCCTATTTGTTCTAGAAGTTCCAACGTTTGCGCCGCTAATCTGCCCTTGCCAAGTGCAAAAGTAAGATACTCCATATCAATTCCCTTCCTTTCCAGCAGAACCATCCAGATACACAACTTCAGAAAAGTTATTGTCCGCAGCAAATTTTTTATACTGTTCTTCCGAATACTCTTTTTTCATCAACACAGTAGCATATCCCTGTTCACGATACACCTTTGCCTTCTTCAACGCTTCACAAAACATATCGCTATATAAAACCAAAATATTTTTTGTTGCAGAAACAGGGCAACGTTTTTGTCTAGTAAGTACTGTCACAAGCTCATCAATCATTACAACAAAACCAGTTGCAGGCGCATTTTTACCAAATTTTTCTAAAAGATTATCATACCTGCCACCTTTTGCAATAGCACTTCCTGCCTGATAGGTATATGCACTAAAAATAACACCTGTATAATAATTATATTTACTAACCATTGCAAGATCAAAAGAAATATATTGCTCAACACCATATATTTTCAATAGTTTATAAACTTCCTGTAACCGCTCAATTGCCTTGCAAGAACGCGTGTTCTTAACATATTCTAATGCTTTATCCAAAACTTCATAAGAACCAAACAAACTATTGACATTCAAAAGTGCCTCAATTGTTTTTGCAGATATGTTCTTACCCAATAAAAGTTCCTGCGCACCAAATTCATTTCTATTAGAAATATATTCACGCAGTGCAATCTCTGTCTCCTCATCAAGTTCTGCCTCTGCACATAGCCCCTTAAAATATTCAATCTGTCCAACAGAAATCTGAAACTCTTTCAATCCAGAATTACAGAGCGCTTCGACAAGCAAAGCAATTATTTCTGCATCTGCCTCCGGCGAATCATCTCCAATAAGTTCAGCCCCCATCTGTGTTGTCTCTTTTAATTTTCCTTGCAAATCACTTGTATTGATAAAGTTGTTACCAGAATAACAAAAACGAAGTGGAATTGTCTCATCCATAAAATATTTTGCAGCACATCGAGCTATTGAAGGTGTAAAATCTGGTCTTAACACCAATGTATTTCCTTCCTTATCAAAAAACTTATAAAGTTCTTTTGATGGTGTTGTACCAATTTCGCGACTAAAAACATCAAAAAATTCAAAGATAGGTGTCTGAATATTTTGGTAGCCATAACTGTATAGTTTCTCGCCAAAAAGCCTTTGAACCATCTGTTTACTAGCATACTCTCTACCATAAATATCCCGCACACCCTCCGGCGTATGCAGAAGTCTTTTTCCGCTATAATCCATTGTAAATCCCCTCTCTAAGCCACAGTTAATTCTATCGCTTTATCACGCTAATTCATTACCAAGTTAGCACAGTATATTATCGAAGTATACACGTTTTTCCTGATAGTGTCAACTGATTCTCTCCCTATCATTTAAATCAGTCTGAATCATATCCAGATATGGCACCATCTGTCCACCCTTATGCTTCATAAAATACTTATCCTTTAATTCCTCATACCGAAAACTTTTTCTACCACCTTGTTCCATTCTATCCCAAAAAACATTCAGTTCATGTATCCGCATATAATACATAATATCACGCGCTGTAAAATAAATTAGAAAAAAAGCAATGCCACCCTGTTTATCAAAATCTCGCATAAACTGAACCTGGTGTGGGTGTATTTTCTGCAACATAAACAAATCAACTGCACACTCTTTCGCATCAAAACAAACTGGAATCCCCTGCACTGCTCCTATGTAATCCACTGTACTTTTCTGCTCAAAATAGGCAAGTGTTATATGTCTTGTCTGTTTGTCTATTGTAATGGGGGTAATTGGTGTTGGAACCTTCTGGATAAGTGCCAACCCGCTCTCCCGATATTTTTCATTTGTCATATTAATCATTTCTTCCAAAAGCGAACCGCGCAGTCCACGAGATTTCCATGTGGGCATAACTTATTCCTCCTGCAAAAGTTTATTGAAAATCATAGGCACAGGGCACTCCAATACGCTAGATGAAACCTGAGCAAAATCTTTGCATGACGAAACAGGAAAAACTAGTTTATGCGCATGAAGGAGTTGATTCTTTACCCCTTTTTGCGCATATAATTGATTTCTTTTCGCATCTCCGTACTTACTATCCCCTATAATTGGGTACCCTAATGCGGCTAACTGTGCACGAATCTGATGCGGCTTACCTGTAAAAAGCTGCACTTCCAACTGTGTAATATTATTTGCTATGCAAACTGTACGATATACAGTATCAATAAAAACAGCTTCCTTCTGCAACGTTTCTGGAACATTATTTTTGTCCTGATAAATTGTCACTTTATTCTGTACGGAATCTTTGTACAAATAACTAGTCACACGTTTTGTTATTGAAAGTTCTCCAAAAACCAAACAGTAATAATACTTCTCTAAAGATTTATCCCGAATAATACGACTTAAATACTGACTTCCTGCCAAAGTTTTACCACAGACGACCATTCCAGAAGTATTTCTATCCAATCGGTTACAGACCGAAGGACGAAATGTTACAAGTGACTCTTTTGTAATAAAACCTTTCTTTAACAAATAGCCAATCAGCCATTCATTGACACTTGTTTCTTCTGGCTTTGATTTTTGCGATAGGATTCCAGAGGGTTTATTAACTACTAAAATATTATTATCTTCATATACAATATCCAAATCACGCATTTTATAATATGCTTGTTCATATGGCGCAATATTCAAAGAACAATTCTCTATTTCTCCACAAAACTTTTTAAAAGTTTCATCAGCAAAGAAAAATTTTACTTCATCATCAATGGAAAGCTTCTCTCCACCATCCGCTTTTTTTCCATTTAAGACAATATTCTTTTTGCGAAGCATCTTATAAATAAAGCTGTCGGGCGCCTCCCTTAACAGCTTTTTCAAATATTTATCAAACCGCTGCCCTGCTTCATTGGAAGAAATCTTTTTTAAAATCATAACAGCCGTCCTTTTCAATCTCAATAATTCATAAACAAATTTTCTAAATATTATAAAGAAATATCACATAAAAGTTCCAAAATTTCTATCTCTTTTTTTCCAGATTCTAATGTTTGAAGTTGCTCTAATCGGTCTATAAAACGCGCCTTCTCAGAAAAAATCTTGATGGTAATATTCTGTAATCTATTTTGTTTTAGAATACTTTGAATATGTTTCTCACATGCAGATACATCGCAATTTGAAAATTCTGTATAACCAATCAGATTGGTTCCACGCACAGCAAAACAGTTTATCGGGAAATTTAATTTATATGAGGTCAAGTACATGCTATATAAAACAGACACATTTCCTTGCTGTCCAGAAATTTCCTGATAAACTTTCTCATTAAACTTTGGAATTTTAAAATACATCACAACCGATACCAAGCTTTTGCTAGAAGGCAGCATTCCCAAAACAGCGACAATCGTCAATAGATTATTTGTTTTTCCCGTTGAGAAATACCCCAACAAAAGTACCGAAATAGAAATCAAAAAATATACTGCTGTGCGAATAACTACTCTTTTTCGCTCATAAAAGGGATATCCAAACTCTCCTTTTTTTTGCCTTTGTGTTTTCATCTACTGTCTCCCGCTCTTTAACACACGAACTTCCATCTGCCCGCTAAAGCGGGCAGACAAATCAAGATGGCGAACTTTGATTTCTTCACATTTCATACTATTTTAAAAATCGCATTCCTGCCAAAAGAACTTGATGTGGAATAATTTTTGCCAAAACTTCAAAACTCTTTATCCAAATTCCATACACAGACCGTTCTCTTTTATGGTAAGAATCTTGAATCGCTCTCTCTACTACCTGATCCGCGCGTACTAAGGTAAGTTTTTTTACTGCAAGCCTACTGCCAGTTTTCTCTGCAATATCAAAAAAGGGCGTATCAACTGGACCAGGGCACACTGCAGTCACATAAATTTTTTTATGACGTAACTCCTGACGCAATGCTCTGGAAAAACTATACACATAAGCTTTTGTTGCCGCATAAACTGCAAAATTAGGCTGTGGCAAAAAAGCAGCACTGGACGCAACCTGAATCAATCGACTGTTTTTCCTCATATAAGGAAGACATAGATGTGTCATCTGCGTCAATGCCTTGCAGTTTACCTCTATCATACCAAGTTCTTCGTTGATATTGGAAGCGGAAAAATCTCCCAGAATGCCGTATCCTGCGCAGTTGACAAGCATGCGAATCACTGGTTTTTCATCTGCAAGTAACTTTCTTAGTCGTTCTACCTGTTCCTCTTTTGTAATATCCATGTCTAGAACCCGTGTTGTGTGTTCTAGATGCTGTGCTACTTCTAACAATTCCTTTTTGCGACGTGCAATCATCCATATTTCATCAATATTTTGGAAAACATTGTCCAACTGCAACGCAAATTCCACCCCTATACCAGATGAAGCTCCTGTAATCAATATAATGTTCATATCTCAATCTCCCTCACTTAACAAACCTTTTTTGTTTATGGACATTTCTTATCGTTCTTTTCTTTTCTATCTTTTGTTGTGTTTTCTCTCTGTGCAGTTGGTCTTTCTTTTGCTTCTGTTCATTTGCCAATTTCCTTGGTTTAATTAAGCATTTTTTATCAAACCCAATTAAATCCTCTCGCCCTGCAAGCGTTAACGCTTCTCGAACAAGGTCATAATTTTTCGGATTACGATAATGAATCAACGCGCGCTGCATTGCTTTTTCGTGCGGATTCTTACAGACATAAACTGGTTTCATTGTTACAGGGTCCACTTCAGTATAATACATCACTGTCGATATTGTTGATGGCGTTGGATAAAAGTCTTGTACCTGTTCTGGCATAAAGTTAGCATCTCGCAAATACTCTGCAAGCGCAACTGCTTCCTTGAGCGTAGAACCCGGATGCGAAGACATCAAATAAGGCACTAAAAATTGTTTTTTCCCTTGTTTTTGATTAATCCTTTGATATTTTTGGGCAAATACCTTATAAACAGCATTCTCTGGTTTTCCCATCTTGGACAAAACCACATCGCAAATATGCTCTGGTGCCACCTTAAGTTGTCCGCTAATATGATGTTCCACAAGTTCCTTAAAAAAAGTATCTTCTTTATCAAGCATCAAATAATCAAAACGGATTCCTGAACGTACAAACACCTTTTTAATCTCTGGAAGTGTCCTTAATTTACGTAGAAGTGACAGATAATCTGAATGGTCTACTTCAAGATTCGGACAAGGCTTTGGGCAAAGACATTGTCTATGCTTACACACACCATCGCGCAATTGTTTCTGGCAGGAAGGCTGTCTAAAGTTCGCTGTCGGGCCACCCACATCATGAATATATCCCTTAAAATCTTTCTCCTGTATAATCTGCTTGGCTTCTTCTATAATCGATTCATGGCTGCGCACTTGTATGGTACGTCCTTGATGAAATGTAAGTGCGCAAAAATTGCATCCGCCAAAACACCCGCGATTGCTAATTAGGGAAAACTTGATCTCTGCTATCGCAGGAACACCCCCCTGCGACTCATAAGATGGGTGATAGGTTCTCTGATATGGCAGTGCATAGACATCATCCATCTCCTGTGTCGAAAGTGGTTTCTGTGGTATATTCTGCACAATATAAATACCATTTGGATATGGTTCTACCAAAATTTTCCCATTAAAAGAATCTGTATTTTCATGCTGTAGTCGAAAGCTTTTTGCATACAAAAGCTTATCCGCCAGCATTTCATTGTAAGATGGTAAAAGTTCATAATCATAAAGGCCAGAAATATCCTTTGTCTTATACACTGTTCCAGCAATAAATGACAAATCTTTAACAGCAATCCCACTATTTAGCGCATCTGCAATTTCAACAATTGATTTCTCACCCATGCCATAAGAAATAATATCGGCCTGACTGTCCAATAAAATCGAGTGTTTTAACGAATCTGACCAATAATCATAATGTGCCATACGCCGTAAGCTGGCCTCAATTCCTCCAATAATAATTGGAATATTTTTATACGTTTTGCGAATTAGATTGCTGTATACAATTGTGGCATGGTCAGGCCTTTTGCCAATTACACCTCCAGGAGTATAGGCGTCTGTCTCACGGCGTTTTTTGGACACATAGTAATGATTTACCATAGAATCCATATTGCCAGAAGATACTAGGAAACCAAGACGCGGAGTACCTAACACTGTAATGCTATCTTCTCTTTTCCAATCTGGCTGCGCTATAACTCCAACAGAATAACCGTGTGCTTGAAGCAATCGCGTAATGATTGCATGTCCAAAGGAAGGGTGATCTACATAGGCATCTCCTGTGATATATATAAAATCTAACTGTTGAATACCAAGTTCCTGAACTTCTTCCTTTGTCACAGGAAGAAAACCATTCGCAAGTGACAATACACAATCCTCCTAATATGATTCTATTTTTTTAAACTCGTAATTTCCTGTTCTGTGAGTGGTCTAAAAGCGCCCTTTTGCAAAGAAGAATCCAGACGCAGTGTTCCCATAGAAAGACGCTTTAAGTAGGTAACAGAACCACCCACAGCCTGAATCATTCGCTTTACTTGATGAAATCTTCCCTCAGTAATTGTTAATTCCATAGAATAACAGTCTTTTGATTGTGATAAAAGATTTACTTTTGCTGGTTGTGTCAGGGTAGCATCCCCAATATCCACACCAAGTTCTAATTGTCTAATATTAGAGTCTGCAATAGTTCCCACGCACTCCACATAATAGGTCTTATCCACATGTTTTTTAGGGGAAAGTAGGTTATGCGCCAGCTCTCCATCATTTGTAACCAACAACAGCCCTTCGGTGTCCTTATCCAATCTCCCAACCGGAAATAAACCTTTTCCACGAGCATCAGGCAACAGTGTCATCACAGTAGATTCTCGATGGTCTTTTGTCGCTGTCACTACCCCAGCAGGTTTATAAAGCATGTAATAATATCGCTCCTGGTAGCTTAAATTTTTCCCCATATAACAAACGTTATCTTTTTTTACATCTAATTGAAAATCAGGCTGTTTGACAATCATGCCATTTATAGACACAAGTCCCTTTTTAATAAACGTTTTTGCCTGACTTCGCGTTCCAATCTGCATATCACATAAAAATTTATCCAGTCTCATAAACAGTTCCTATACACTCGTACATCGTTTCATAAAATGGTTTCTTTCTTTATAAAATATAATAATAGGTTCTCAGAAAAATCTGCCACAAAAACAGATTATAAAAATTGAGTGATTATCAAAAATATGGAGGGTACTTATGCTGTTCAAAACTTTAGCATATTTACTGCTAATCATTATTATATTAAGCCGACCAGATGCCACATTTCAATATGCCTATGAAGGTCTATATCAATGGGCAGCCAAAATGGTTCCTACACTCTTTCCATTTATGATGATTAGTTCTATTATGGTTTACAGCGGTGCTGACCTTGCACTTGGACAGATGCTCAACTGTATTCTAAAACATCTCTATCGATATAGCAGTTATGGGCTATATGCTATCTTTATGGGATTTTTCTGTGGATTTCCCATGGGTGCCAAAGTTGTAAGCGAGCTATATGAAAACCAAAAACTAAGCAAATCAGAAGCAGAAACCTTGCTTGCTTTCTGCAACAATATTGGACCAGCATACTTTATGGGAATTATTATACCCATACTGCATACTTGCGGATATCACCATACATTGCCGTTTCTGTTTGGCATGTATGGAATCCCAGCAATTTATGGCATTTTTATTGGACATATCACTGCTGCCAGAAACTTAAAGTTGCAAAAAACGCAAAAGCAAAACACATATTCCCTTAATTTTAGTCAAAATACTATTGAGACACCAAAAATTTCCCTAGCAACAGCTCTTAAAAAATCTTGCATGGATAACACACAATCCCTTATCATACTTGGTGGTTATATTACATTTGCGAATGCTTTTCGAATACTTTTTGATTTTATACCATTGTCTACCAACAGTAAAAACATTTTATCTAGTTTTTTAGAAATTATTGGCGGTGTTCAGGCAATCTATACAACCGCCATTCCATCAGCACAAAAAATCTTTTGGATTATGATTGCACTTTGTTTTGGTGGTATATCTTGTGTCCTGCAAACGAGCAGCTTCCTAGAAAAAGCTGAATTGTCCATCACGCGTTATCTCAAACATAAACTTATTATCACAGCCATCTCTGCATGTTACTATTTTATCATTACAAATCTTAGGAATTGATGAAAAATACAAATACTTCTCAGCAATTCCTTAATTGGCATTAGGAAGTCTTACCACATTCGAGTCTATACTTTTATCATATAGGTTGTATGCTCTAAAAATTAGATTTTCTTTCTTTCCGTACTCCATACTGATAGGCACTGTTATTGTCGGACTTCCTTTTGTCCATGGCTGAAGCATTGACCATGTCAAACCATTATCATAAGAATAGGAATAATATTGAATGGGTGATTCCGTATCCAATGCCGTCAACTCGACAGTTGCGTATTTTCCAGTCTTATCATAATTTATAAGGTTTGCACTCATATGTGTTGGCGGTGTGGTATCATTATATACACGGCTTGAAGGAACAGGAACAGACAAAGGCGCATATCCACTGTAATCTGTCTTGCCATCCTTTGATACAAGTCCAAAATATCTAGCAACTGCCTCTGCATCACGTACTCCAAACTCCTTAAGTTTTTCTGGTGATTGTATATAAGGCGCATCATTGCTGTGATCTACATGGCAATGTTCTACAATCACTGCTGGAATATTTCGCAGCGCACACTCACGTATAATACCATAATAATCTGTCCCTTTACTTCCAATCCTTGTCTTAATACCGCGATTAAATAATCCCATTTTCTCAAACTGTATTAGAAATTCATTTGCTGCAGAATATCCCTGACTATACAGCGAACCTTCTGATGGTACCCACACTTCACTTCCATAGAGAATATGTGAGATAGACATATTAAAATGCAACGAAAAAACAAAATCTGCATTTACTTTGTTTGCAAACTCAGCTCTTTCTTTTAAAGACATATCTATATCTTTAGAATGGGTCAAATATACTTGTACATTCTGATATTTTTCCAATTGTTCTTTCATGTATAGTGCCACTGTCATTGTATAATTTTTTTCTGGAATCGGCAGATAATCTGTACCCAAATTAGACCCACCATGGCCTGGATCAATCACAACAACAATTGGCTCGGCTGCATTCACACTAGGCATATGCACCGCTGATAATGCTGTTATTACAATCGAAATTGATAGAATAATTGATGTTATTCTACGTTTAAAAAATTTCATATACTCTCTCCCTTAATTTATTTGTATTTATATCAATTCTATAGTTCCTGTGTCTGTCCCAACCGCAGGCTGCATTTCTCCCATCACGTCTTCTGATGGGACAAGTTCTGCACGATTCGCAGTTACAATATTTTCTATCTCCTGAAGGTTTCCTACCAGAGTATTATAATCACGAGTAGCAGTTGCTATCGATTCTTTTAAGACACTTTCAAGATTAGCAAGTATACTGTCAGTATACTGCATTGCCGCAGATTTTACAGCATTTGCTTCTATTGTCGCATTATCAAGAATCTCCTGTGCCTGTTTCGTCGCCATCTCCACAATCTCATTTGCCTGTTCATACGCTTGTTGCATAATCTGATGTTCACTCACCAATTCATTGGTCTGTACAGCCGCATTATTCAGTAACTCCTGTGCTTTTTGTTTTGCATCATTTAAAATTGCCTCTTTATTTGTAATGATTTTCTGATAGCGTTTAATCTCCTCCGGTGTTTTCATACGCAATTCACGAAGCAAATCATCAATCTCTGCCTTATTTACCATAATTACATCTGTTGAAAACGCCTTATATTTGCAGTTGTCTATGAACTCCTCTATTTCATCTATTAGCTGCTCTATCCTGCTGCTCATGTATGTTACTCCTCCATAACTCTGTTCAAATTGAGTAGGAAGGGTTCCCTACTCGTGCACAACCTATAGCCGCTTTAGCGGTCCCTCTATATAGGTTTGTGCAACAAAACAAAGCTTTTATTCTACTACTCTAAATTTTTTATATACAAGTTCTGCCACAAAGTCAGGTACGCACTGCGAAATATCTCCATGAAAAGCCGCAATCTCTTTTACACTTGACGAACTGAGATAAGCGTACTCAAGACTCGTCGTCAAAAAGACAGTATCAAGCTCTCCATTTGACAACTTTCTGTTTGTCTGTGCAATTTGCAACTCATATTCAAAATCTGTGATCGCACGCAATCCACGCACAGAAATATGAATACTTTTTTGTCTTGCATAGTCAATTAAAAGTCCGTTAAAAGAGTCCACTGTCACATTTGGCAAATCTTTTGTAGCTTCTTTTAATATACTAACACGTTCCCCAACAGAAAACAACGCATTCTTTGCCTTATTATCCAAAACACTAACAGTCAGTTCGTCAAACATTATGGACGCACGCTTAATAATATCAAGGTGTCCAAGTGTCATTGGGTCAAAACTCCCCGGGTAAATCGCAGCATTCATAGCATCTATTTCCTCCAAATATTCTATCTTTATCATTCATCCTTTTTGATGAACACATGCTTACTTTTACTATATACCTTCTCTCTCTCAACAACAAATCCTAGTGTCTGGGCATAATCAAATGAAGTTTCCACAGAAGCCTCCACAACAATCAGTGTATCTTCATTTACAAATGGAGCATTTTGTAACAACTCCAAAATCCGTCTATCATACTCTTGATTATAAGGTGGGTCAAGAAAAATAATGTCTGTAGTCTCTTTTATACTTCCGCAAAGCGCAGAAAAAGCATCTTGTCTTAGCACAACAGACTTGTCCGTCAAATGTGTATGTTCTAAATTTTCTGTAATACATGCGATTGCCTTTTGATTATTCTCTATAAAATATGCTTTTCGCGCTCCTCTACTAAGCGCCTCAATGCCAATTCCACCGCTGCCCGAAAAGAGATCGACAAACACCGCATCAGGCAGCATCGGCATTAATATATTAAAAAGTGTCTCTTTAATTCGGTCTGTTGTCGGACGCGTGTCCAATCCTTCTGGTGTCTTTAACAATAAACGTCTGGCTGTTCCTGCAATTACTCTCATAATAATCCTCCAATTATTTATAAGAGCGGTCTCGGAAACTCTTTAAGCCCGAATTTCCGCTCTTTTTTCATGTT
>ERZ778515.750-NODE-750-length-26846-cov-8.363070_pt1 | contig 26846 bp, 22 predicted proteins | sample MGYA00510343_ERZ778515 | MGnify/ENA primary metagenome ERZ778515 (study PRJEB29527, sample SAMN07138965) | mouse gut metagenome | material: feces | host: mouse | place: China:Nanjing | collected 2016-01-25 ...
AGCACGTATTGTCCGCATATATAATATGGGCTGTACAGAAATTGGAAAATCTTAATGGTCATTAGTATAAATTACTAATATTTTATTTTCTATTCAAATTTTTTTCTATGGTAAATCCCTAACAAACATTAGTTATAAATATAATATTAATTTTTATTTTTTTCCAAAACGTTTATTATTTTTTGTGCATCTTTCTTACTTAGATATTCTCCTCCACTCAATTGTTTTATAAATTCTAATAATGAATTTTCATAATTTTCTTCCAAAAGCATCTCACTTATTTTTCTATGATATTCTTCTTTAGAATATTTTGGAAAATAAAGAGTTTTAAATCTGGTATCGCCATCTTTTTTTATTAATAAATTCTTAGCGATCAATCGAGTTAAATATGTATTAATAGTTTGTTTTTTTCTAATTTTGTTATTATCTTCGTTTACTAAATTTATAATTTCTCCAAAACTTAAACCATCTTTTTCATTCCACAAAAACTCCATAATATCTTTTTCGGAAGATGAAAGTTTAATTATTTTATTTTCATCTGCAATTAATGCCATATTCCCACCAACTTTCAATTTATTTAATTAGCCAACTTATACTACTATTTTACTGGTATTATAACATATAATATTAATAAAATCTATAAAATTCTTAATAAGAAAAAATTTAATAAAATCTATTTAAAAATTATAAAGTTTCGTTTAAATAATAACCGAAAAATAATAGGAAGTTAGAATACACGTTTGTAAACATATTGATTTTACTATTTTTATGTGTTATACTATTACTACATTGAGTTGTTATTCATTAAATTATAAAATTAGGAGTAGGTAATAATATGGCATCAAACACAAATAGAAATAAAATTAATAAACCTTCATCTTCAGAAAGAAAAATTATGGAGTTTTTGTGGAATGAAAAGGATGGTTTAAGTTTTAGTGAAATTACAAGTTTATTAAACCAAGATAATAATAAAGTTTTAGTAAAGCAGACAATAAATACGTTTTTAACTCGAATGATTGCAAAAAATTTAATTACGAAGAAAACTGGAGATACTAGATTTAAAACACGCTATTACTCTAAATATACGAAAGAGGAGTATAACCGAAAAGTGTGTGAAGATATTTTGCATAAGGAATATGGAGATTCCTTTTTAGAGTTTGTAAAACAACTAAGCGGGGGAGAGTATTTAAGTAAGGAAGATGCACAAAAAATTTTAGAAATTTTAGAAAAAAGAAATAATTAATTTTTTAATGGAATATTGGTAAAAAAACAAAAACGAACATTTTATTTAATTAAATGTTCGTTTTTGTTTTTTGCACACGGATACTTAAAAAAAGAATGTTAGCATAGCTGGTAAGTACCCGGCGCGCAAGTAGAGGAAAATTGAGTTTCTTTATTCGATTTGGGTACTTTTTATTTTTATCAATAAATTTCCTCGTGGAAGAACTGTGAGGCATTTGCCCCAACCTTGCTTTGTTTAGTAACATTCTGACCGTAACGGAGTTACGAGGAATTAGACCCATAAAATATTAAAAAACCATATAAAACATTTTCTGTTTTTGTAGTACAATATAAGATTTTATACCAAAATTTTTGATTTATAGGGTAATATATCAACAACATTTTTTGTGGTATTTTTTATTTGGTATAAAGCATGATATCTTTTTTCATATCTTTTTGCGCTATATGTTGTTGTTTATTTATATATAATAGAACAACATTTTATTTCTTTTCTTTATGCCGATTTTTAACTCTGGAAATCCTTGATTTTCCTACATTCTTAAAAAAAAGTTGGTAGAAACTTCTGTTGTAAATGGTAGAAACTCCTGTTGTAAATGGTAGAAACTTCTGTTGTAAATGGTAGATTTTTATATGGAAAACTTCTGTTGTAAATGGTAGAAACTTCTGGTGTAGATGGTAGAAACTCCTGTTGTAGAAAGTAGAAAATAAGAAAAAACTTCTGTTGTAAATGGTAGATTTTTATGGTAAACTAAGTAGTATGGAAATGGAAAAATTTTGCTGTAACTGCTTATATTTTTCTATTATAAAAATTTATTGTATAATACAGGCTGCATTTTGAAAAATAGACCGAAAATTTGAAATACAAAGAAAAATTGTTAAATATTTTTCTTTGTAGTATCGTAGTATAACCGTAAAACTTCTGTTGTAAATGGTAGATTTTCATAAGAATGCATTAAAACTTCTGTTGTAAATGGTAGATTTTCATATAGTGGTTTTATAATTTATACGAGCGAGCACTTAAATTTGTTAATAGTGCCAACTTACGAGCGTAAATATTTTATTTGATACGGTAAAATTTGTTGGGGCTGTCGCACTAAGACAAACGGATACAAGATATTCTAACTCTGTGCTAAGATTTATACCATATCTGGTAGCATCAAAGTTTATTGCGACAGCCCCGACCGTTAAGATTTTTTAATTTCTGCACAGCCCATATTGCATAAGCGGGCAATATGTGTTGTGCAGAAAGGAAAATTTAATCGTTCGTAAGTATAATAATAAATGAAATAATAAAAATGCTTGAATTATATGTTGATATGTGTAATTATAAATGTAGTCTATAAAAATCAGTAATTAAAATTAATAATTTAGAAAGTACAATAGGGAAATGCTAAAAGAGAAAAAAGAAAGTATTACAATAATTGATAATGATAATTACAGTAAGCCTAATTTTTTGATATCTGCTAAGTATAAGAGCAGTTTAATGGCAAATAAAGTACTAGCGATTTCTTTGTCGAGGTTGCAGGAAGCGGCAGATAGTAAGGATGGCGTGTTGGTAAGCGATATTAAGGCATCGGAAATTAAAAAACTGGTTGGAGGAAATAAAGGCAGTTTTTATAAATTGTTAGAAAAGACGGCAAGAGAAATGACAGGGCGCACCATTGGCATATCGGATCCAGAGTCACATATGTTCGCATATACAGCGGTTATTACACAGGCTGTGTATGCAAAAGGGGTATTTCGAATTGAGTATAACAGGCATTTAACAAAGTATCTAAAAGAGATAAAAAGAAATTTTACTCAATTAAAATTATCTGTTATGTTGACTTTTCAAAATGTCTATGCATTTCGTTTATATGAAATATTAAAATCCGAAGCATATCCGAGAATTTTTCAACAGAAAGGATCCAATATTTATTTAAAAAGATTTAGCATAGCAGAGTTGCGGTTTTTATTGGGCGTAGCAAATGCGGAACTAAATGTTGTTCAAAGTATATTAAGTGATAAAAAAAATCCAGACTATGAGAAAGCATATCAAAAAACACCTGAAAAAGTAATGGATACATGGTCTGATTTAAAAAGATATGCATTGGATCCTGCAGTGAAAGAAATTAATCAAATTAGTGATATTTCAGTTGAGTACATAACAAGCCGCAGCGGATATGGCGGAAAAATAGATCATGTTGAATTTAAGATTGAATTAATCAGTGAAGAGGAAGAAAATCTTGGACAAGCGGATAATGAAATAGAAATTCTCTCGGAAGATGATGTAATCGATCAAACTTATGATTTATTTGAAGGAGCGCTTAAAATGAAAGACGTACGCCGTATTGTAAAAGAGGCGGAATGTAATTTCGCGAAAATTAAGAGTGCTTATGAAATTTTTCGTTCTCAACAAAATATCAATAATATAACAGGATTTATGATTAAGGCAATTCAGGAAGGTTATCAAAATATTTCAGGAAAAATACAGAAGGAACTGACAGATTATGGAGATATCGAGGAACTAGAAAGTAGAATTTTGGAAAATGGCAATTATAAACAACAGACACTGATATAAGAAATAAAGGGGAATTTAGAAAAAATGTATAATGTTGAACAAGAAATCTTAAAAAACAATAAAACAAATGAAAGTGACAAGACAATCGTTGCGTTGTATACGAATGGCGACAGTATTATTAAAATTGCAAAGGCAATTCATAAACCAGTAGAAGGAATTAAACAGATTTTAATCGATAATGGAGTGACGCTTGACCATTAATGTGATAGAGTGCGTATCTTTTGAAGAAGGCAAAAAGGCAGTTAAATCCATGAATAACTACCTTTTCCAGCGGCTGTTAAGGTTATTGTTGATTTAGACAAGAATCAGGCAGTTTTCTTTTGATCCTGTGAAGCTGTGGTTTTAGTGCAATATCTGTAACAATAACGCCCTCCCGCTGGCTTAAAATCCATTCTACGGCTTTAGCGACATCGTCCGGGAGAAGATAGGAAAATGCTTCCTCCCCTTCCTTGAAATCTGCATTGCGGTAAAGATTTGTCTGTGTAATATCCGGAGAAATTGTTACAACCTTTATACCATATTTGCGCGTTTCATCAAATAAACTGTGGGAAAAGCTATAAAGCCCTGCTTTGGTTGCTCCGTAAGCACATCCATGAGGATTGGACTTTGTGGCTGTCACAGAGGAAATATTGATAATATAACCCGCATTCGCCTTTAAATGCCGCAAAAGCTGCTGTGTTAGAATCATAGGGGCTTCTAAATTTGTTCGAACTAGTTTTCTGATTTTATCTGGATTAAGTTCCTCATGAAGCCCATAATAGCCAATACCTGCATTGTTTACCAGAATACGCACCGGATGCTGTGCCGTAATTTGTTTGACACAGGCGCATAATTTATCCGTATCCAGCATATCACAGACAATCGGATGAATATTGTCTGCCATATTCTTTTCTACTTTTTGAAAATTTCTGCCGATGCCAAATACTTGATATCCAAGAGCGCTTAGCTTTGTGCTGATGGCATATCCAATACCAGAGGAAGCTCCAGTTACAATTGCTGCTTCTTTTATTATGTTTTCCATCGAAAAATCTTCTCCCTTGAAATTTTTTCTTCTAATTTTTTTGCTAAAAAATTTTCCATTTGTTCCATGAGATCCTCAGGATAATGGCAATAACCATTTTCCTTTTGAAAAGGAAACCAAATTACCGCAGATTCTGGCGTTTGTTTTCGTATATTTTTTAAATAGTCCTGTGAAATGCGGAAGGTTCCGATACTTACATCCATAATTTTTCCCATTTCAATACTTTGAAACACCAGTTTGAGCATTTCACTGTAATGCTGTTTCCAGTCAGGCACATAGAGCATTGGATCAAAACAAAGACGTACAGGATACCCCCTCTGTATTAATTCTGCCGCGCAGGACAGCCTTTTTGCTAATGAGGGTGTATTATGTTCAAATGCTTCGATAATTGGCTGTGGTGAAAGCGTAAAGGCGTAAATAACCTGCAAAATAGGATGCATACGAAAAATACTAGAACTGTTTGCACATTTTGTCCGTATTTCAATTTTAAGGTTCTTGTATTTGGCTGCAAAAGCACACCATTCCTGCACATAACCTGTAATAGATTCCAAAGCCAATAAATCGGTATCATATGATATACATAGATATAATGGATGCATTTGCAATATCTGTTCAACTTCAGCAAAGATTTCCTCTAAATTTACAAATACAACAATATTTGCAGAAGGGTACATACCTTTTAAATAGCAGTACTCACAATTATATACACAGTTCATTGCACAAGAAGTATAATAAAAATATTCACTGCCAAAACTTTGACAAACAGGTGCTCCTTTGTAGAGTATGGTTCCTTTTTTGGCAGCTAGAATTAACTTTTGGGAACAGTGCTGGAGTGGATAGTTTTGTCTGCTTCGGCAAAATACATCTTTATAATGATCAATCTCAATGATTTTTGCAGATGGAAATTTCGCAAGTATTTTCTGCGTATACGCATTATTTTGCACGGACTTTTCTACATAAATATGTGAAAAAAATGGATTAAAATAATCTTCTTTTAAATTCTTCAAAACGTAGTTTCCCTTCTTTTTTATCTTTACAAGGAAGCAAATGTTCTCTGTACATATTTTGTATAATAGAAATATAGTCTGTATTTGACAGCATTAGATAACGAATATATTGTTTTAAAGAATCGCGCATTGCTTTAGAGCAGTGCAGATCTGTACAGAATGTTTCGATGATTCGTTCGTCTTCTTTGGGGATTTGAATTTTATTGCAGCCGCTTTTTTGTATAATGTCAAAAAGCTGTTTTATAAAATCAAAAATGCAGTCTTGATATTGCTCCATGAAACGGGCAGCATGTTCCTTAGAAACTTCTTTTGCAGAGCCTTTGTCAGAGACAATTTTTAGAAAAAACATTTGATGCGGGCAAAAAAAATGAATCCCTACTTGATAGATCGCAGCAGCTTCCATATCATACATTGCAGCGACATTGTTATAATTATTGTTATAATTTTCGTCATTTAATAATTGCATTCCTGTTACAATGGTTCCTTCAAGAAAATTGTGGCGGTATAATATATCTGGGTAAAAGGTTTTGCCGGTTACCTGTTCTATAATCTTGTTGCACAAAAAGATTCCATTATTTTGGGCTGTATGTGCGCAAAGTCCTATATTCAGGAGCATATCATTTGGCGCAGGGTTGCACAGCGAACAGATACTGCTTACAACGGCTGCGGCAGCGATTTCCCCTACACCAGTTACTGCAAGGCGGATACCGGCTGTATCATTACAAAATTCCTGAAACCATGTATTTTCTTGATTTTTAATTAAATTGTATTTTTTTATAAAAATATGTGCTTCACAGTAGAGTGCAGTAAAAATATATATCATGTATATGCCAGTCCTTTATAGATAGAGTTGTATCTATAAAAGAGCAAATTTTAAATAATTACCAAAACATATTTTCATTGCTTGTAAATTTTGCTTAAAATATTATATGCTAAATATGCAATACAAACAAAAATAAGTGGTTCTGTTCTTTGATTTGATGTTTTATCTTGAATAAACCATAGTGTTTTTGTGTATTTTTCAGATTTGCTCAATTATAGGTTATATTTTATATGTTGCTATTTATTTCCAAGATACAAACTAACTGTAAAATTTTGTCTTATTCTTTCAGTTTTCTTTTCGTAACTGCTTGATAGGGGTAATAGTTTTGCGTATGGGAAGATTATAACAGAAAATATATTTTGTGACAATTGTAAGTTTTGTGGTTTTAAATTGTTGTAGTAAACAACAAAATTATTTGCAGTTTACTATATTTGATGTACGCGACTACATAAGGAATTTAGCATATATCTATCCAAGATTAAATGCAACACTTTTTGAGGATGTTGCATTTAATCTTGGAAAAGTGCATTTACTATTAAATTTTGATGGCGTTGTCAAACAATATGACATCACTGCCTGCTTCAAAAAACATTTCAGCATTTTTCTTTCGGCAGTCTGATAACCTGTTATAAATATAAATTATTCCGAAATAACCCTGCAGCGTTTTTTATAACATGCAATTCCATATTTGTAAATCGTTTTTATGCCGTCATCTAGCAGTGCTTCTTCATAATTTTTATTATAAATCTGTCTTAATGCTTCTTTACATGATTCGTCAAATGCAGCGTTTTCAGCATATTTTATTTCAATAATAAATCCGATTTCCCTGTCCTCAACTTCCACATTGATATCACTGTATCCATCGCCAGATTCAGCGTTAGATTTAACCTTCCAATCCGCCATATTTCCAAATAATCCAAGCAAAATGCCATGATAAAAATTCTCTTTCATTTCCTTTTTGACACTGGTGTCACGAATACTGATTGTTTTTCGTAAATAGGAAGTAAATTCTTTTTCAATGGTAGCTGTATCGTTTTCTTCAAATGCTTTGCAAAAGTTTTCTAATTTTTGTGAATCTTTCCTTGTTTCATCCTTGAACCATCTCCGTATTTGTTGGATATAAATCCAGTGAATTTCCCTGTTTGGAATGATAAGTGCAGATATTCCTTCCGCATCTTCTTCTAGTTGTGTCAGATATCCTGTCGTAAAAAGTATGCTCCAAAGATTGTCAATATCTGAATCCAGATCCCGATAAGTCAGTTCTTGGTGTATCATCTTTTTAACGTGACCGCCATTGATTAAATGCTCAATTTCATTTCTAGTAGTTGCATCTGCCCTTGCTATAAATCTCCGAATAATATCATTACTGCTTGTGTTTACCCAATAGTTCTGTGGTTCTATGGATGATTTCATTTTCAAAGCATGGCAGTAGCTCACCACATCCCACGGACAATAGATATCAAGACCATTAAAATGATAACCATCATACCATTCTTTAATAGCATTGTATTTTTCCATAAACCCATAATATTCAAGCATTTGTCTGACTTCTGTATCTGTAAATCCAAAGTATTCATTATATTGGATATCTTTTACTGTATATACACTGAAATTATTTAGTCCTGTAAAAACACTTTCTTTTGAAATTCTAAGACACCCTGTAAGTATTGCAAATTTTAGACTATCGTTTGTCTTAAAAGCATTTCCAAATAAAACTCTGATAAGTTCCACCATAGAATTATAATATCCTGCTTGATATGCTTTATCAAGTGGTACGTCATATTCGTCAATTAACATAACAGTACTCTGTCCATAATGTTTCTGCAGAAATTGTGATAACATTCGCAGACTGTCTTTTAACAAATCGTCTGACATTGTAAAAGCACCGGTATTATCAGTACTGATAATTTTCTTATACTGACTACGTTCTATATCACTTATCCTGTCACTCTCCAGAAGAAATTGAAACCGCATTGCTTCATTTCCGACAATTCTCCGGAACATTACCTTTGCATCTTCAAAATTTTCTCCCGTTGCTCCTTTTAACGTAATTGAAATAACGGGAAATTTCCCCATATATTCTTCACAGAGTTCTTTTTCCCTAGAAATTTCAAGTCCGTCAAAAAGCGCACAGTCACCTTCTATTTTAAAAAAGTACTTTAGCATACTCATGTTCAGGGTTTTTCCAAACCGTCTTGGGCGTGTGAACAGGTTTACATATGCTGGATTTCTTAAAAAGTCCCTAATAAGTCCTGTTTTATCAACATAATAAAACCCCTCTTTACGTATTCTTTCAAAATTTTCAATTCCCATAGGAAGCTTCTCCTTTTCTGCCATACAATCCCCCTTTCACTGAAACCGTTTTTATTTTTTACAGTATAACATACAGAAAACTGCATTCGCAACCTATACTGGTGAGTACTTACGCCGACTCACGAGCGTAAGTATCTTGAGTGATATGGTAAAATTAGCGCTCGTGAGTATAACGAAAAAATCAAAATGTCCATAGCATCAAGTTTAGAAAAAAGGAAACTAGAAATACTAAAGTTTGAGGTGAACAATATGGAAATTTACAAAAAAACGTCCCATTGCATTCAGTGTATTTTTGTAAATAAACCATGTATTATCAGTGACACAGGAGGAGAAAAAAATAGAACGAGCGCATTTGATACTGTTCGGGAAAAAGCCTCCAACAGAAGAACCGCCTTATTTTCATCTCAAGATACTCTTGACAAGTATCATTTGAAATTATATAATACAAACATACGTTTTGAAATGGGATAAAAATGAGGTGATAGCATTGAACAGAAATGAAAGTTTTACATATGCGTATCAGGAAAGCCGTTTTCAGTTGGAGCAGGGAGCCTGGTACATGGATAGTAATGAGTGTGAGATAAAAGGCATTGTGACGAAAAGTGAAAAACTTTATCTGCCAGATACTTATCATGGAAATACAATCAGCCGTTGGGATATGAAAGATAACAAGAAACCGCTTCCTACTGTCAGATTTCTTTTTATTCCAGCGTGTATTAAGGATATTTTTATTTCCAACAAGCTTTTTCCAAATCTTGAGAGGATTGACGTAGAGTCAGGCAGTCGGAATTTTTCTACAGATGGGCAGATGCTTTTTTCGGTGGATGGAAAAGAGCTGCTATACAGCCTTGCCGCAGGTAATCAGGAGAGAGTAGTTGTGCCAAAAACTGTTAGGATAATAGCAATAAGAGCATTCCAGTATACTGTATGTACAGATATTTCATTTGAAAATCCAGATGTATCTGTGAAGTATAAAGCCTTTGATTCGTGTGGCTGGTTTGATAAACAAAAAGACTATTGTGTGATTGGCAATATGTTTTATTGTCTAAAACATTCGGTAGAAATACTGGAAGTGCCGGAAAATGTCAGGCGTTTTCACGAGGATGCATTTTTCAATGGCGTTCCGAAGCATCTCATTACACCGATTATGCCGCCAAGAAGTGCGGTTTCGAAACTTAATGGAGGGCGTTATTATGCTGACAGTGTATGCCGGGAGCTTACAATTACACATACCAATGCAGTATTGAATTTTAAGAATTTAGCAGAATTGTCAGGACTGGAGAAAATTCATTTGCCAGAGGGTCATAAAAAATATGTTTCAGAGGATGGAGTGATTTTTTCAAAGGACAGGAAATGCCTTGTATTTTATCCGCGTAGCAGAAAGGATGCGCGATATAAAATCCCGGATGGAACGGTCAAGATCGCGCGGGAAGCCTTTGCAAATCAGATGTATCTGGAAGAAGTCCGTATGCCGGATACAGTGACGATGCTCGGAATGAGTGCTTTTACGAACTGCAAATCCTTGCGAAAAATAGTGTTTTCTAACAATATCAGGGAAATTCCGGATTCCAGTGCTTATCAGAATGGCGGTGTATTTCAATCATGTAAGGCGCTGCATGAAGTGGAGCTTCCGCCGAAATTACAGTATTTAGGAAGCTTTGCCTTTTGTTACAGTGGTGTGGGAAAAGTGATTTTCAATGACAAGTTAAAGCAGATTGGCGAATATGCTTTTTGGGGTTGTCAGCTCAAACAGGTCAATCTGCCAGCTTCGGTGGATCGTCTTGGAAAAGGAGCGTTTGCTGGGATAGAAGCGATTGAAGTCTATGCTGGTACGGCAAAAGGACTTGTGTCTTCAGTGAATACAGTGCCGCCTGATGTTTCAGAAAGACGCATGAATGTGGAGTGGGGGCGGTGTATGGTTTATGTCCAGCATAAGAGGGGAGAACAGACCGATGTTTTTTTGATACCCGGAAGCTTAAAGCGTACTGCAGCGTATCATTTGGATATGGCGTGGAATAGCGACCAGATTGATTATGAGGAGTATGATGCCTGTTTTGAGGAGATTACAGATCCCGAGGAGCGTTTAGAGTTTGCAGAGCTTGGCATTCTGCGGCTAAAGGATGAGGAGGATACACCATATGCAGCATATATGAAACATTCGGCATTAAGGATTGCGTCACGCCTGCTGGAAACGAAAAAGGAGAAGGAGTTTTTAGCGTTTTTGGAAAGAGGATATTTGTCTGAAACAGCATATGGGAAACTTTTAAAAATAGCAAATACGAATGGTCTTACAACCTGTTCTGCATACCTATTGAAATATCAGAATGCGCAGGGCAGCAAAAAGACTAGGAAACTTTCTCTATGAGCGGGCAGAGATCGCTTGCCAGACGTGCGTTGGAGGTATGCCGCAACCAACTGTTTTTTGAGAATCGTTTTCTGGAACAGGCATTGTTTCGTCTGAAATGGGAAGATGATGGAGCGGTTTTTTTCGGGAGCGATGGCGGCTGTCTATATTACAATACGGATTATATTCTTAAACGCTATATGCAAGATCCTAAGCAGTTGATGATGGACTATTTACATACTGTAATACACTGCCTGTATCAGCATCCCTTTTTTGCTCCGCAAGAGCAGATGGAATACTGGGATCTGGCGGCAGATATTGCCGTGGAATGCATTCTGGAGGAGATAGCAGCAGACAACATACCGTTTTGCGATATACCACAGGGGCAGCTTCGACGAAATATAATAAAACGTATTCAAAATAAAATCAATGTGATGTCTGCGCAGAAAATTTTTGTTTTTCTCTTTAGGAATATGCCGTCAGATAAGGAATTTTCGGATTTTTTTGGAATGGGCTTTGCGGAGCTTAGCGTGCTCTTTAAACGGGACGAGCATCGTTTGTGGTATCCAGCCAAATCAATAGAGGAAAGTAGAACAGAAAAAGGCAAAATACAATCTAAAGAGAACCTAACAGAAGAAAACGAAATACAATCCAAAGACATCAGAATGGGAACGGATGAACGAGGAATAGGGCGGAGTCAGAAGCAGATTCAGCAGACATGGAAAGGCGTTGCTGAACAAATGCTGATGGCGCTGCAGTCTTTTGCCAGACACACAAGAGGTGATTTATCTGGAAATATGATCAAAACACTGCAGAAGCTGACAAGGGAAAATTATAATTATTCTGCGTTTCTTTTAAAATTTGCGGCGCGGCTTGAGGAGAAAATGCAGACCGACATGGACGAATTTGATTATGTTTTTTATACGTATGGGCTGCGTCTTGATAAACGTATGCCGCTGATCGAGCCATTGGAATACAAAGATAAATACCTGCTGCGTGAGTTTGTGATTGCAATTGATACTTCTGGTTCCTGTGAAGGGGAACTGGTAGAAAAATTTTTGATAAAAACATATAATATCCTGCGTCAGGCGGAAAGCTTCACTTCAAAAGTAAATATTCATATTATTCAGTGTGATGCTGTGATACAGGAGGATGTGACGATTCGGTCACAAAAAGATTTGGAGGAGTATATTGCGCATTTGACATTAAAGGGATTCGGCGGCACAGACTTTCGACCTGTCTTTGCACATATAGAACATATGATAGAAAAAGGTGAAATACGAAGGCTGGAAGGATTGCTTTATTTCACGGATGGTTATGGTGTATTTCCAGCAAAGCCACCAACGTATAAAACTGCGTTTATATTTCTGAATCAAGAAGAGAATGTGAAAGTACCTGCATGGGCAATGAAAGTATATATTGAGGAGGAAGGGTTGTAATGAATATTAAAGAGGCAAAGGATGAGATTGCGCGTTCGGTGGAAATCTATCTGGACAAAAATGAATTTGGAGAATACAATATCCCCTATATGAAACAGAGACCGATTTTTATGATCGGTGCGCCCGGAATCGGTAAAACTGCGATTATGGAGCAGATCGCATCGGAGCTTGGCATTGCCCTGGTGTCCTATTCTATGACGCATCACACTAGGCAGAGTGCGATTGGTCTGCCATTGATCGAGGAAAGACAATATGATGGAGAGGCTGTGAAAGTATCGGAATACACGATGAGTGAGATTATCGCTTCGGTGTATCGCGTCATGGAGGAGTCAGGAAAACGGGAGGGGATTCTGTTTCTGGATGAAATCAACTGTCTGTCAGAAACGCTTGCGCCTGCGATGCTGCTGTTTTTACAATACAAGACATTTGGCAACCGGCGTCTTCCGGAAGGATGGGTTATTGTTACGGCAGGTAATCCGCCGCAGTATAATAAATCCGTAAAAGAATTTGATGTGGCGACATTGGATCGTCTGAAATGCTTTTCGATCGAAGAAGATTTTGGTATATGGAAATCGTATGCTTATCAAAATGGAATTCATGCATCAATCATCACATTTCTGGAAATCAATCCAGAATGGTTTTATTCAATCCGTACAACCGTGGATGGTGTGCAGTATGTGACAGCAAGAGGGTGGGAAGATTTATCTCTGGCAATTGGCATTTATGAGAAGAAAAAGTTTGACGTAAACAGGAATCTTGTTCAACAGTATATCACAGATACAGAGATTGCTGGAAAGTTTAGTATTTATTATGATTTATTTAAAAAGTACAAGTCAGAGTATAAGGTAGAGGATATATTACATGGTATCTTATCGCAGGCATTGCTGGAACGTGTGGAGAAAGCGGGATTTGATGAAAGGATATCGCTTTTGGGACTGATACTGGAAAATCTGAATATACAGTTTGACCAAACAGTGCATCAAGAAATGGTTCTGGAACGGGTCGTAAAGATTTTGCGCATCGCAAAAAAGGAGACGACAGAGAAAGAAAATGTAAATATAATACAGCTTCTTGATAAAAATTGTGCTGCGATACAAGCGGAAAAAGAAAGCGCTGAAGCAGCCAATAGTCTGAATAATAATCAGAAAAGAGAATATCGCGATGTTATAGCACTATTAAAGGAATACATGACGGAATGCGTCAAGACAGAGGAGCCTAAAAAGCAGTTTCAACGGATCAAGAAGCGTTTCGATTCACTGGCAAAAAATCATCAGAACCATGCAGAGGAAGTGAAAGAGTATTTGGAAAATGCCTTCAGTTTTCTGGCACAAGCATGGGGGAACGGGCAGGAAATGATTTTATTTATGACAGAGCTTACGGCAAATGCGGACAGTATGCATTTTATAGAGCTTTGGGGAAGTACGTCCTATTTTCAATATAATCAGGATCTGTTGATCTATGATGTACATCAGAAGCTGCAGCGTGAGATTACGGATTTACTTTCTTTAGGAACTGTTTAGAAAGAACATATCAAGATATTAATAGATGGCACATTGCGCAGATATTCATCACATCGAAACAATTATTATAACATGGGGCAGACGTAAATCTTGTCTTGTTTGTCAATTCTAATTACAATAGAACTGTAGAAATCAAATTTTAAAAAACTATAGGTAATACTTTTTATATAAAAAGTATCATTTTGTAATTTATTTTTATAGCACTTTTTCTGGTGAAAGTGTATATATTATTAATTCGTTTTACACAGAAAAAAGTGTATCTGGTACATTTTTTATTAAGTCAGCGCCTATTGGGCGCTGTTCTTTTAGCAGGTCAAGGGCGGTAGCCATTGCCCAGAGAAGTGATGCTTTGCGTCACTTCATACTGGGTATATTGCCTGACGCTGAAAGCGGCAGAATTGGCAGCAAAGCTGCCGTTCTTCCAAGCTGCGCTATGGGAGAAAAAGAAAGGAACTGCCCTGTCAGGGAACAGGGCAGTTTCCGTTGAATAGAAAATTGGACAAAGGGGAAAAGACAATTAAATGAAACTGACAAGGGATAACGGCAATACATTGTCGAAAAAAATGGTGCTTATATTCCCAAGCATAATGACCGCAGATTTGATATTGAAAATAGTGAGCATATCAATGCGGACAGGGCAAATCAAAATATTTATTGGGACTGCTACACCGGATTTTCTTCTGCAAAAATAAGGGAGCAGGACAAAAAAATGAGTACTCTTTTAAAAAGATTGAACAGCTTTACTACTTTGAACATTACGCAGACCACATACAGGTACAGAATGAGCGGAACGAAAAAACAAGGTACACCGAGCACAACAGGATAGTGACAGATTTACTTATAAATAATAAAACGTGTCCTGAAGAAAGCATTTATCAAATCAGTATAATTGATGAGTCCATATTAGGAGAAATATTAGCCAAGATTGTGACAGAATTTTTTGCAGAGATAAAGGAAAAATTAGGCACTTATGTACACATATTAGACTGGGCATTACATCTTGATGAGGGCACTTTGCATATCCAAGAAAGGCACGTTTTGATTGCAAAAATAATTACAGAGAACTGTGTCCCTAACAGGAAAAAGTACTTGAAGAATTAGGCGTAAAATTATCTAATCCTGACAAGAAAAAGGGTATCTACGAAAAAGGCATAAAATATCTGTTCCCGAATTTTCCGTTAAGTACAAACCAAAATTCCTGTACGTTTTTTGTACGATATTTTGAGATAGGAATGGCATATACTGCATCCAGCTAGTTTATTTTCTTACAGCCCCTCTATTGAGATATCTATGCGTACTCAAATTTCTTACATTTCGTATTATCCTATATGCAGCTGTGCTTTTAGTGCATCTTGTAAAACCTGTGAAAAGTTGATACCATTTTCTATTGCAGCATTATTAAGCCATACTGGAATAGTGAGCGTTTTTTTTACCGATTTTTCAAAATGTTCTTTTGCATATAAAGCTACATCTACGGAAACTATATTTACAAAAGACTCACACATAGGTGCATCCGGATCAAGTTCTTTGGCTACGGTTTGTGGGTCAATATCTGTTAACTTTGACGGTTTAGGTATATTTTCTCCATCCATTTGACAAGTATGAAGATAACCAGCTAAACATTCTACAGCCATTTCCATAGCATCCTCAAAAGAATCACCTTGTGTTGCAAGCCAGTTAAGGTCAGGAAACACAACCGAATAGCCGTTACTTTCCTGAAAGAAACAAGCGGGATACATTGATAACATTAAAACACCTCCTGTATTGTTTAAAGAGTTACAGGCAGTGGAGCTATTGAAGCCCCGCCTGTTTTTTGATGGAATTTTCAGTTTTTTTATTTAAGTCCCTGCCTTGATGAAAAGGTATTGTAACTTTTCCTGGTTTTGTTGGATGTATGTAGTTTTTGTGTGAACCTTCTTGATTTTTGAATCTCCACCCATCTGCAAGGATTAGCTTTTCCATCTCCCTTGGTTTCATTGGCATTTTATTTTTCTCCTTGCATAATTATAATATCATATAATACGTGTTATAACAATACGTATTATCAAAATATATTGAGTTAAACTGAAAAACGTTAAGATTTTCCAATTTCTACACAATCAATCTTTCATAAGCGGATAATATGTGTTGTGAAGGAAAATCTAATCGTTATTGAGTATCAAAAAAACAGATTACTTTCCATTATTCAATAGCTTATAAAATGATAAATTATTATAAAAAATACATTATTCGACAGCTATTCTTTCAAGGAATTTTTATTTTCTTTATATTCCCGCACATATCTAAAATAGGTATCTTTATTTAGATTCAATTTCTTCATTAAATCCGTTGTACGTATAGTTCCTTTTACTACATTATCATATTCTTTTGCAAAGTCTTCTCTTGACATTTTACGTGGTCTGCCTAGCCTGTCCCATTCTCCGCGTTTTCTTAATTCTTCATACCCTTCTTTCTGTCTTTTTTTCTTACGTTCTAATTCTGTCCTTGCAATGCAGTCATAAAATGATATCAGCATATCATTAATACATTTTAATATCATTTGTGCCATATTATCCTCAATTGTTGAAAAATCCATCTGCGTTGTTGGAATATCTAAAAAAACAACCCGAATGCCATTTTCTTTGAAATATTCTAATTCTGTTTTTGTTTCTTTTGCTCTGCCCAGCCTATCATATTCTGGTACAATTAATGTATCACCTGCTCTTAATACATCTTCTTTCAATACCCTGTATCTTGCTCTGTCAAAATTTTTTCCGGTCTGCTTATCTACAAATATTTTTTCCAACCGATAATTATGTATTTTACAAAAATCCTCTATATTTTTATTCCCTCTATCTTCATGCTGCTGTTTTGATGATACTCGATTATAACCATAGTAATATCCCATGAAATACACTCCTTTAACACCTTCAATTTTTATCGTTAAAACTATCAAAATGTATCATTTATTTTTGATAGTTTTAAAAATATCGTTTATATACATTTTAATACATATTATACAACAAAAAATATAAGGTGTCAAAAAGTATACTTTTTAATACCTGTTAAGATAGGGTAGTTTTAATTTTTTCGTTAGGTTGCGGATTTACTTTTCTGTATGTTATACTGTAAAAAAATATAGAGATTTTCAGAGAAAGGATATGGTATGGTAGGAAAGTTAAAGCTTCCGATGGGGGTTGAGAATTTCGTGGAAATGCGTACAGGGGAATTCTATTATGTTGATAAAACTGGGCTGATTAAAACATTACTTGAGAATCCTGCGAAAGTAAATTTATTCACGCGTCCAAGACGTTTCGGGAAGACGTTAAACATGAGTATGCTGAAATATTTTTTTGAAGCAGGCAGTGACATCATGCCGTTTAAAACCGACACGATTTTTGATGGGCTTGAGATTTCAAGAGAAAAAGAACTATGCGAGAAGTATATGGGGAAATTTCCTGTAATTTCAATTACATTAAAGGGGGCAACAGGGGAAAACTTTGAAGATGCAAAAGTAATGCTCCGAAGAACAATAGGGAAAGAGGCTATGCGGTTCCGGTTCCTGATGGAAAGCGATAGGATTGATGATACAGAACGCAACCAGTACAAGGCACTTATTGGTACTGATAAAACAGGCACATTTACTATGTCAGACGATTTGCTGAAAGACAGCTTGCTGATGCTGTCACAGTTCCTGAAGAAGCATTATGGAAATGGTACGGTCATGCTGATTGACGAATATGACGTACCGCTTGATAAGGCATACCAGGCAGGGTATTATGATTCCATGGTGGAATTTATCAGGATTTTGTTTGGCAATGCATTTAAGACAAACGACAGCCTGAAATTTGCAGTGATGACAGGGTGTCTCAGGATATCAAAGGAAAGCATCTTTACCGGGCTGAATAATTTTAAGGTATATACTGTAAAAGATGTGCGTTATAATGAATATTTTGGTTTTACCGATACGGAAGTCAGACAGATGCTGGAATACTATGGATTTTCACAACAATATGGTGCAGTTAAAGAATGGTATGACGGTTATCTGTTTGGCAATCTAGGCATATACTGTCCGTGGGATGTGATCAATTACTGCGGTGACTTACGTGACGGGAGTGTAACGGAACCCCAGAATTACTGGGTAAATACGAGCAGTAATGATATTATAAGGAGATTTTTAAGCAAAGCGAAAACAGCAGACAGAAACGATATTGAACAGCTGGTTAATGGAAGCAGCATTAAAAAGACAATCCGTCAGGAACTGACTTACCGGGGTCTTGATTCCAATTCGGATAACCTGTGGAGTATCCTCTTTACAACCGGATATCTGACACAGCGCAGTGCACAGACCGGGGAACTGACCGAACTTGTTATACCGAACAAGGAGATACGGTGGATTTTTATCCGTCAGATCCATGAATGGTTCAAGTGGGAAACGGAAAAAAACATGGAAAACTTGGAAGGCTTTTGCAGAGCATTTCAGGAAAACGACACAACTGCCATTGAGGAGGGATTCAATGCCTACCTGAAAAAGACAATCAGCATCCGTGATACAAATGTCAGAAAGGAAATGAAGGAGAATTTTTATCATGGTATTTTACTCGGTCTTTTTGGAAACATGGACGGATGGAATGTTCAGTCAAATGCCGAATCTGGCGATGGCTACAGTGACATCAGTATTGAAATAGAAGAGCTGGAAATAGGTATTATCATTGAATTAAAATATGCGGAAAATGCGTCATTTGACATCGCATGCAGGGAAGCTCTGAAGCAGATCAATGACCAGAACTACAGCGAGAAACTGATTGATGATGGTATGACAATCATCCGTAAATACGGAATTGCGTGCTATAAAAGACGCTGCAAAGTAATTTCTGGATAAAAAGAATAAGAACGAGCTCGAAGGAGTCTTGTTTTAAGGAGCAGGCAGAAAATGAGGCTGTCGCATTAAGTCAAATGTATATAAGATCGCCTAACATTATGTTGTAATTTATACGATATCTTTTATAATCAAGGCTTAATGCAATAGCCCAATTTTTTATAACCTAAATTCTGTATTGAATATAAATTTGAGAAGATTTTAATCCCCTTTGCTGAATGTAGCATATAGCTATTGAATGAATCAGAATGTTTTCACTTTATAAAAATCTGTTTTGATATTCCCAGAGGAAAATCCGTACCATAGACTAAACCGGTGGTACGGATTCGTGTCATTATTGCATCACAAATTTCTTCATAATATATCAGAAGTCTGATATATATTTAATTCAGTAAGTACACTTTGTATCAGCAGAAAGTGTTTGTCGCCTGTCCAGATAGGAAAATCATGCTTAAGAGCAACGGTTGCTATAATGGCATCTGAAAAAGGTATGGAAATTCCTTTCCTTCGGGGATTGTATAAATTATCTCCCAAAATCTGCCAGTCAGGAATCTCCAAATTGAATTCATCAAATGCCTCAAGCATCGTCGTAATATTTGTAAAATCTTTTGCTGATACCGCTCCATGAAGAAGTTCTGCCCGTACAACACCACATATAGCGATGTCTTCTTTAATAAATACGTTTTTAAGAGCTTCCGTGGGATTATTCCAAAAATCAATAAAAATATTGGTATCTGCGAGAATCTTCAAATCATACTCCTCTCCCTCAGTTGTCTGACTGCTTCTGCATCAATCTGGATCTTTCCGGCTGACTGCATAAAACGCTGCATTTTTTCAGATTTCGTCAACGGAACATTTTCTGACACGGTTGATGTGTTTTCGTCTAAATCTTTAAATCCGGTAACAGACATCGTTTTCATTTTATCTATAATGTCAATTAATTTCCTGATGCCATCATCTGTCATTTCATCTATTCTGCGGTATGCTTCTTGTTGCAATGTCATAATTCATTACCTCACTGTTAATTGAATGATTTGAAACGTTTTTATTATACCATACTGTGTTTTATACAATATCATGTTTTATCAAAGCCTATTGCGACAGCCCCATGATTTCCACTATTCGGGGTGTGTTTTGAGAATGAAAAACTTCCAGCAAGAATATTATCCTATCAGACATTCCCTTCCCCGAAATGCAAACCCATACTTACGTATTTTCTCTGGTGCAAAGCCACGTGATGCAAGCTCTGTTTCATATTTCTTCTCCGCAATCTAGCGGTGTGCTGCCGCAAGCGTGTCTTCAAGTGTTTCCTCATCCTCGTCCGGATCAAGTACCTTGAACTCAAATATAAACGCTTTTCCATTTTTATCAACAGGTTCCAGCATAACATCGTAACGTCCGTATCCGCTTTCACGGTTTGATCTCACAAAATACGTATCCGCCATATTTACAACCATACCAAGCACAAAACCATGATAAAAACACTCTGGTTTCGTCTGCTCTGACGGCTTATTCCCGCTGTCAAATGAACTGAAAGTGTTTAGGGCGACTTTATTCATAAAAGTGTTCATCTTGCGGACATTATCATGCAGAAGTGCATTTATAAATTCATTGTAATATGTTTCCGTACTTCCGCCGAACCACCCTTTCACCATATTTTCAAAAATGCTTTCTACTTCCATGTTTGTGAGTGTCAACGTATATATTTTCCTTTTACGTTCCCCCACATATTTCAAATCCAATACTTTGAGATATCCAGTCGCCAGCAGTAGGCTCCATACTGCATTGACACTGCCATCAAGCTGGTCAAAGACAATCTTTTCGTCAAGCTCTGCCTCGAAACTTTTTCCCCGCAAGAGAGCCTCCATTGTCTGCTTAATACTTGGATTCCCTGTTTGCATCAGAGAATTTACAAGTCCGTTTGAGCTTGTATCTGCCCAGTAATTTTCGTATTTCCCATTTTTTCTTATAAATGATGCTATCGACCAAGGATTGTAAATATCTGTCTGGTTTCCAAATGTAAAACCGTCATACCATTTTTTTACATCTTTTTTTTCACTTCCAAGTTCCATAATGTCAAGTGCGTCAAAAACTTCTTTCTCTGTAAAGCCAAAAGCAGCTGCATATTCATCAGATGTGGTTGTTATCACATCAAGATTATTCATCCCTGTGAATATGCTTTCTTTGGCAATTCTCGTTATTCCTGTAATTATGCCACGTTCAAGATAAGGATTCGTTTTAAATGTGGCGTTAAAAAAACTGCTAAAGAAACTGACAGCTTTATTCCAGTATCCAGAAAGCCATGCTTCCTGCATTGGTGTATCGTATTCGTCAAGGATAATAATAACATTTTCCTTGTAATAACGCTGCATAAAGCATGATATCTGGTGGACTGCGCCCTCGGCAATATCACTAGGCATTCCTATTTTTATATTTTTATAGTATTCTTTTTCATTCTCACTTAGACAGTCCGTTTCCAAAAGATATCGGTTACTTTCGTATAAACCAGCAATTGTTTCTGTTATCTTATATTCCATTTCCGAGTATTTGTCTGCCTTAATATTTGCAAAAGTGAGGAATATCACTGGAAATTTTCCCTGCAGATTTCTGTACTTTTCCTTATCTGAATCTTGTCCGAAAATCGACAGTCCTTCAAACAAATCTTCTCTGCCCTCATATTTTCTGGAAAAGAAACATTCAAGCATACTCATATTCAGTGTTTTGCCAAAACGGCGTGGACGTGTAATCAGCGTCACCTCTGAACCAGTTTCCCACCATTCTCTGATAAAATCCGTTTTGTCAATATAAAAAGAACCTTGTTGCCTAAGTTTGTCAAATCGCTGTATACCTATATTTACCACAGGTTTCTTATTCATACTCACACCTCCTGCAATACATGGATGCATCCTATGATATTAGTATATATGATATCATCATTTTAGGCAAATAAATAAAATTTGGAAACAAATAAATAAATTATTCGTTAAACTGGGATTTTGCGAATAGTACTTATTACTTACTATATGTATAAGTTCTCTGTTCCATATAGTAATCTGTTCGGTTATTACTGATTTTTATATTTCATCATCCACACTATAGCCTCTCTGCTGAGGAACCCAATGGAGAACGCCATCGCCGAATGATTCCTGTACATTGTTTCCATCAGTCAGGTCAAACCATCTTTATCACTGAACCAAAGGTCATCTTTATTTAGACAACTCTATGATAAACAACATGATCTGTAGTATATAATAAGATACACCAGTTTACAACTTTTTAACGATTTGCAAGACATCTTGAATAAATTAGTTTTATTTGATCTTACAGATTTTTCTGCGTTTCGAGGTTTGCTCCCAAAGTGGTAAATAATATTTTGTTCTCAAACTTTAGATTTTTAGCATGTCAAATATTGTTTCCTATAACAAAATTTGCAACTCGCAAATCAGAAAAGCTATATTTTTAACTATTCTGATAACAATACCCATGTATGAACCCAAAATGTAAAAAAGATGTAAACTGGTGTAACCTTAATAAATACCGTATATATCGGCGGTTCAAGATGAAATGTGGTATAGTTAATTAGCAAACGTACCCATATATGCTTTATGCGAATAAATGACTATAATTTGACCATATAAAACCTACCCATTCAATTAAAAAGGCTTTATTGTTTTAGGAGTTACTGAAGCAGAAATTGGATTAACCTTGCTAAACGGATATTCTCTTTCCTCCTTAATAAAAGCTATAAGTTCATTAAAATTATCTTTTCTTCCTCTTTCTAAATCAACAACCCATCTATTTCCTATACGTATTGGTGATATTTTTTTCTTCAAGTCCTCACTATATAAATCAAAACTTACGAAAATATATTTTATTGGATTTATCTCTAAATCATCTGCAATCATTTTAAATTCTTTCCATACTCCACCGATACTATTATCAGCTTTCTTTTTATATTTGGGTGATAATACAATGATTATTTTGTCACATTGTAATCCATATGTCATCATCTGATCAATGTCCGGAAATTCTGCCTTCAACATCGAATCCATTTTTGCATCAAATCCCATTTGCAACAACATTTCTGTAAAGCTTTCTACTCTTTCTTTGTGTTCCTCATTATCATAAGCATAACTAATAAAAATTGATATAGGATTAGGCATAATTAACTCCTTTTCACCAAAATACCGTTTAAGCGTGTCATAAATTCGCTGTTCATAAATTGGATACTTATTATCTTTAATTCTAAGAAAAGTATCCTCTGAAAAAATGCAATTTGAATCTTTCTGCGTCTTTTCTAATAAAGATTTGTAAAAATTTTGTAATTCCAAATTTTTTATTTCACAAATAAGTTTGTTTACTTTATATAATTCTGTATTTTTATCTGTCCATGGTAAATCACTACCAACAAGAATTCCTACATATAACTCATATTTTTCATTAATGGATGAAGACTTGTGCAATTCATTAATGTATTCCCTTAATGCAGGATGAATCAAAAAAAACTCAATATTTCCACGCAAACCATCAGAAAAATCTTCATAGGGTGTTTTAAATTTTTGTAACATATCTGAACCAATTGAATGTCTTTCAACAATTCCCAATAACCCCATATTATACAGATCACAAAACGGATGATTTGTAGAGGGACACTTTCTACAATCATCTATGCAATTTCCATTATTATACTCTTTGCATATGCATTTTAATTCCTCATAAGTTAATACGTTATGTTTTAAATTTACTAAAAAATTATCAAAGCATTCTAATGTTTTCAAACATTTTAATAACATTCTAAGTTCATCGTATAGACTGTTTATAATAGTTGCTGATGATACGACCCTAACTTTTTCTTTAAGTTTCATTCTTTTAGTGTCTAAATCTGTATAACTATCTTTACACATAGATAATTCACCACAAAACTGTACAAAATCTCTTGGGCGACCTATTGAATATCTAAACATAAAATCGAATACATTTTCTTCTCTAAATGTAACTGTATTAGGGAAATTGTCAAATCCCAAAAATTTCTCCAATGTTGGATATCCTTCATAAAATAAAACCAAATGATTGACTAATTCTTTTAGTTCTATTCTTGAATATTCGACTTTTATCACAGAAGTTGAAATAGCATTTACATTTCGAGACCGATGTGCTGCATATGCTTCCTGCCTTATTGAGAGGTAAATTTTTATATGGTGATTGCTTCGCATGACATCCCAAGCTGCTTCTAACAATCCTACTTGAATCGGAGTCCAAATTTCGTCATGAGAAGTTTCTAACGCATTGTCAAAACGATCAAGGAAAAGAATCATCCCTTGACTAATTTTAGAAAAGCATTTCCCAATATAATTTGAAATTTCATCTACCATTTTAAATAGTATAGATTCACTAAGCGATACAATCTCATTAAATATATATTCAATCGGGTTAGGATCGCAAATCAAATCTTTTAATATATAATTGTAACGTTGAATACGTTCCGGGGAATCATTAAGCATATCATTGGTATCAATATTAGAATAGGAAATCACACATAATTCTATAATCAATACCCAAAGTCTTTTGCAATATTCCCAATTCTGTAGCTTGCTTAAATGTTCTTTAGATAGTGTGGTTTTTATACTTTCTATAAAAGAAATATATGGATGCTGATTTGGTATAAATATTATAGAAGTCGCATCCCACTTATTTTCAAGTAAGTATCTTTTATATGACAAAAGCAATGTTTTCCCAACACCTTTGGCAGCTATTACAAATGATTTCCCACTATCATTAAGAAATGAATCAACGGAACCATTGCGATAAACAAACGTATCAAAATTCCCGAAGTCTGAAAGATTTCCGGCATCTGCTTCCCACTTAGTTTTTTTAGAAAACATTTTATTTTCTCCTATATTTTATCAAATTTTGTGTAGCTAATGAAAATCTATTTTATAGCAATATATAACATTAAATATGTTTGATTTTGTATCATTCTATAATATATTTCTTTAATATGGTTAGTTTTTTACACTCCTTCTTACTATGTAATAATAGATAATTGCAAACCTCTGATAGCTGCATTAACACAAGCTTTTTAACTCTATATTTTCGTTCATAACTCGATTACGGACATATTGCACATGGTCTACAAATTTTTGGAAGTAAGTTGCACAATTACCCTTATGTAATAATATACCATAATTTTACATAAATCAACATTAGTTTCTGTAAAATACATTATTTACAGTTTCCAACAAAACTATAAACAAGCCGTTTTCCTGTGTCTTTATTTCATCAAAAAAACTACCTATTACTGATAATAGTTCTTTCTCATGTTTGGATATACTATAAGACTCAGTTTTTGTTGGAACTATAAATTACCAACAAAAAATAAAACACTGACAAAAACAAGATACCCAAAGTAAAAAAAGAACCCTGAATAATTAATAAGCGGGTATAAAAATTACTCTTCTATGTCATACTATTGCTTCTTGCTAAAGAATTTTATTCTTAGTGAAAATCTGTCTTAGACTTCCAAACATACCATAAAATCAACATTCCCAGCGTTTTGTTAATCCCCTGCCTTGGCATATAAACAAAAATTTGTTCATTACTATTATAAAATATTAAAAACAATAACTTTCTCAAACCTTTTTGCAAGATTTTTAACAATCCAGAAAAACCTATTTTTTCAGTGAAAGTAAGTAATTTAGCAAAATCTCCGACATTCACCTGATGGTATATATGTACCAATTATTGCATATTACTATCTAACAGTTAACTCCTGATTATCATTCATTTTTTCATAATCTTTTTTGTATTTATATCACGTCTTATTTTTTAATATATCATAAGTCTTACGTAAAGACAATACTTTTTTACAAAATATTACGTTTTTTGATATTATTCATAGGTGGGGTGCCACTAATAGCAACGATTTTGGGTGATATTTAAGGTTTTAAATTGCAAAAATATCCTTGATTTTTCAACGATTGAGGATAGTATGGCACAAATGATATTAAAATGTATTAATGATATGCTGATATCATTTTATGACTGCATTGCACGGACAGAATTAGAACGTAAGAAAAAAAGACAGAAAGAGGGGTACGAAGAATTAAGAAAACGCGGGAATGGGACAAGCTGGGCAAACCACGTAAAATGTCAAGAGAAGACTTTGCAAAAGAATATGATAATGTAATAAAAGGAACTATACGTACAACTGATTTAATGAAGAAATTGAATTTAAATAAAGATACATATTTTAGATATGTGCGGGAATATAAAAAAATAATTGTTAAGTTAAACTCGTTGTGCTAATATATTATTTTAATAGGATTAGCATTTGTATTTCTTTTAAAATATATTGAGTAAATAATTGAAATGTCTTTAATTAGAAACTTTCCTTATGTTTTGTTTTTTGATATTATGTTTTTATATTTGAAAGCAAAAAAAGAAAAATAATGCTATAATATTTTCCATAAAGTTTTGAATGCACATAGAAAGTTGGATGGTATGACAAAGTAATAGTCAAAAAGATGAATTGAGTAGAAAAGATTTCTCTTTCCTACTTATTCCGTACTCCATGCGTCGCTTTAGCGGCATACTTTCTTTGGATGGAGCTACGCATAAAAAAGAAAAATAAAATTATATTTATGTGTTGTGTAACTAGCATGATTAGTACCTGAATCCGTGAACATTGCCTCGAATATATGAGGCACGTTGTTTTGCCTC
>ERZ778515.759-NODE-759-length-26697-cov-4.675700_pt1 | contig 26697 bp, 19 predicted proteins | sample MGYA00510343_ERZ778515 | MGnify/ENA primary metagenome ERZ778515 (study PRJEB29527, sample SAMN07138965) | mouse gut metagenome | material: feces | host: mouse | place: China:Nanjing | collected 2016-01-25 ...
TACTTCTTCGTTAATCTGATGGACTACTTCAACGAGGCCGGCCGGTATGAAGAGGGGATTCATTTTGCCGATACGATGATAAAGTACAACCCTCGGTCTGTCATTTTCCGGTATGCCAAGAGTGTGGTCCTTATGAACACCCGGCAATATGAAGCCTGTATAGCCGCTTCCGACAGCGTGTTGAAAATAGACAGTTCTTACGTTGACGCCTATTATAACAAAGGCATCAGCTATTGTAATCTGGCGGTTCTGCAGGCTGAGAAATTGGCATCCAAAATAAACAAGAGCCAGTATAAAAAAGAAAGAAATGCAGTGACCGAATTGTATCGGAAAGCATTACCACCGATGGAGAAGGTGCGCGAACTCGCTCCGAACGATACCGCCCGCTGGGCAAATCCCCTTTACCGAATTTATCTGAATCTGAACATGGGGAAAGAGTTTGATGAAATGGACAAAATACTGAGAGCCTTGAAATAAGGAGTTCACACGCAACGAAAGCCATGCGGGTGACGGACTCCAATGTAATTATAATTCTTAATAAAATAACGAAATGAAAAACAAAATGGCGGCAATTGTACTGCTTCTTTTAGCAGGAGGGTACATTCGGTTGGCGGCTCAAGCGGACCACCGTTCCCAACGTTCCCACACCGTGACAAATCCCGAGGTACATGATCCTGTTATGGCTAAAGAAGGAAATACCTTTTATTTGTATCATACAGGATGGAATATTTCGTGTCTTTCCTCCACCGACTTGGAACACTGGACATTCGAGCGTCCTGTTTTTACCGCTCCGCCGGTTTGGGCCATACAGTCGGTGCCCGGATATAAAGGACACACTTGGGCGCCCGACATTGTTTATCATCAAGGCAAATACCATATTTTCTATTCATGTTCCTCTTTTGGAAAGAACACGTCTGCCATCGGTCATGCCGAACGCCATACATTGAATCCGGCCGACACCTTATCTCCCTGGCATGATACGGGAGTTGTAGTTCGTTCCATAGAAGGTAAGAACAACTACAATGCCATTGATCCCAGTGTGTTGATAGATAAAAAAGGGACGCCCTGGATGGCTTTCGGTTCTTTTTGGGGAGGAATTCAACTGATCCGCCTGACTGAGGATCTCAGAGCGCAAGATACGACATATCCGATGCAGGTCATTGCCCGCCGTAAAGAAGGACAGGCCATTGAAGCGCCCTTCCTGTTCCGGCATGGCAAGTACTACTATCTGTTTGTTTCGTATGATTACTGTTGCAAAGGAAGTAAAAGTACGTATAAAGTCGCCGTGGGTCGATCAAAAAAGATTGAAGGCCCTTATGTCGATCGCGAAGGTACGGATATGGCTGCGGGAGGCGGAACGGTTATTTTGTCGTCCGATGCCGATTTTGTAGCATCGGGGCACTGCTCGGCATATACCTTTGACGGACAAGATTATTTCCTGGCTCACGGATATAGTCGGAAGGAAAACGGGGCAAGCAAACTGATACTCCGCAAAATGAAATGGGACAGAGAAGGGTGGCCGCTGGTGAACAAGCCTTGAAAGTTTTTTCAGAAATCCCGTTGTTCCTATCGCAAAATAACTTACTTTTGTAGATAATGAACAACGGGATTTTCTCATATCGGAATATATGGAGGAGGCTCATAGCGGTTCTATGTACCGGTAGCTGGCTTGGAGCATTGACCTCATGCACCGGTATTCCGGTATTATCCCACCGGGAACAGTGTGTCGATTCTTTAAACCGGCTGGCGTACGAATATCGTTATCGGAATACCGACCGTTCCCTGTCGTATGCCCAACAGGCTCAAACACTGGCCGAAGCCTATTCGGATGGAATGGCGGAAGCACTCAATCACATGGCTTACGTCAAGTATCAGCGGATGGATTTCGACGGAGCCGAACAACTGGTACAAACCGTACAGAAAACGACCGGTAACCAGGTGGAACTTCTGATAGCCGATGTCATGGGAATGAAAATCTGCCAGCGTATTTCCGGGAATCATGATTTCTTTATCTATCGCAACCGTGCGCAACAGCGGTTGGAAAGAATAGCCGAGGAGGAAGAGCGCCTATCCGCTCATCTGCGTGATCGGCTGCTTTTTGCTCGGGCGGAATATCATATCGTTTCGTCAACCTATTATTTCTATTTGGAACAAGAAGGACCTGCTTTGGCGGAAATCAATCGGGTAAAGCCGGAAACGAACGGTCGTCGCGACACCGCTCAATGGCTTTATCTCAACTATATGAAAGGGTCGGGAGGTTTATGTGAAGGAAGTAACGAAGAAGAAATACGTTTTCGGGAGTTTGATTATCTGTTTAAATGTTACACCTTAAGTAAATCTGCCGATTATATCTACTTTGAAGGAAACTGCTTGCAAGCTTTCGCTATCCTGCTACAGAATAGGGAAGTACGAATGCTGCTGAAAAACGGTCGGCAGGGAGCCTATGAATATCTCTATGGCCAGCATCTCAGTTGGTTGCCGGAGGGCGAACCGCGTGAAGAAGATCTGCCCTTGGCGCTGACTAGCCATGCCCTGCATCTGTTTCAGGAATATAAAGACTGGTTTCAGACAGCGTGTACGTATCGTACGCTGGGCGAGATCATGTTTCGCCGAAAAGATTATGAAACGGCACTTCGTTATTTCCAGACGGCGCTTGGCTATGTCAACCGGCACCACCAGCGTTATTATCCGTCATCCGCTTCGGATACATTATGTGCGTACAAGGCGGAAGACACGATTTCCGTAGAAATGCAATGGATGCTTCACCCGGAAATAAAGACCGTTCCTGAATGGATTGCAGGTATCCGGGAGAATATGAGTATGGTATACAGTGCATTGGGAGAAAAGCAGGCATCGGACTACAATCGCAATATCTACCTGGATTTGCTTGAACTTACACGTCAGGACAAAGAGTGGGAGAGCCGTTATGAAGAATTGAATGAAGACACGCGCCTGCTTACATTCGGTTTGACAGCCGTGGTCACGCTCATTCTGCTAGTGGCTATACTTGTAGTGTGTTTATCTTTCCGATGGCGAAAGAATACTCGAAAGCAAATAAACGAATTACGTGCCGTTCTGGAACATTGCCGACACATTTTGGCCGGTACGGAAAAGGAAGAAGAGAACCACATGATTTTTGCTTCCGGTACTTGGAACGCTATCATACAGCCTTATCAAGATTTTGCTCGTTCCAATCGTCAACGCCTGCGAATGATAGGAGCCGAACAACTCCGGGCACAAGACGCACAGAGATTGATTGAGCGACATATCATCGGTAACAAACGTCATAATATAGAAAAGCGAGCCAAAATGTCACTGGCGCATGCTGTCATTCCGTTCCTTGACCGCATTATCCATGAAGTGCATCGACTGAAAAATCCTGATAAGAAAACCGGTAACCGCTTGCAGTATATTCGCGAGCTGATTGATCAAATCAATACCTACAACGCCATACTCACACAATGGATTCAATTGCACCAAGGCCAATTGGATCTGCACGTTGAGAATTTTGAGCTTCGGCCTTTGTTTGAATTATTGAAGAAGGGACGCTATGCTTTTGAGCAGAAAGGAATCGGTTTACATATAGAGGATACCGAATCCGTTGTCAAAGCGGACAGGGCCTTGACCCTCTTTATGATCAACACACTGGCAGATAACGCCCGAAAGTTTACTCCTTCGGGAGGAACAGTGACCGTATCGGCCCGTGAGCATGAAGCTTATGTGGAGATTTCCGTAGCGGACACGGGATGTGGTCTTTCCGAAGACGATATACAACTTATCCTCTCTTCCAAAGTGTATGATTCCCACAAAATCGGTTGTCATACTATCGATGCCGATCGTTCGAAAGGTTCAGGCTTCGGTTTAATGAACTGCAAAGGCATTATAGAAAAATACCGTAAAACCAATTCACTGTTCGAAGTATGTCTTTTCGGCATTGAAAGCCGGTTGGGAACAGGCAGCCGTTTTTATTTCCGCTTGCCCAAGGCCATCCGTCATTCCATACAATATATACTCATTGGAGTGATGTGGCTTTTCTGTTCGTGCCATGCAAACCCATTTGCAACCGAATCCAAGGAAGCCCGATTAGCGGAGCCGACTGCTACGCATACGGAAGAGAATATGCAATACGCACAGTCTTACGTCGATTCACTGTATTTCGCCAATATCCGAGGTGCATACAGTCAAGCCTTGTCTTATGCGGATTCCGCCTTTCACTACGTGAACCTCAGCCAGAAAAAACGTTATGGAACGGCATTTCATGAAATGGTGAGCTACGAACCGGATAAAATGGCCGTTCCTGCAGAAATTGCCTGGTGGAACAACCGGTATGAGACGGATTACAATTTGCTTCTTGCCCTACGTAACGAAACGGCGGTTGCCGCATTAGCTTTACACGACTGGAGCCTTTACCGTTACAACAACCACGCCTACAAACAACTTTACAGGCTGTTGAGCCAGGATGCTTCTTTGGAATTTTATTGCAAAGAGATGGAAAAAGCTCAAACAGACAAGCGTATAAGTTTAGCCTTGATAGTACTGCTTACGATCGCTGCTTCGTTTGTCTATTATCTGTTTTATGTACGGGAGCGACTGCAATTCCGGTTTCGTCTCAGACAGGTGCTGGAAGTCAATCAATCCTTACTGACTACAGCTTCCGCCTGTTCCGAGACGGAAGATATTTCTGATTCGGCAAAAAAATTACTGGCCTGCGTCCGTCACGGACTGAATGAACTCCATACCGTGACGCACATGCAGATGCTTTTGTATGATGAAGAAAGAAACCTGGTGGGATATTACTCCGAAGGAAACGAATATTATGTGCAACCGGAAGACAAAGAGTGGCTGACCGGTACATATCGTTCCGCTCATCCCTCCGTCGATCAAACAAAATGCCGGTATACATTCCCACTCTGGCTGGAAAAAAGTGACGATCATCTTTTATGTATAGGGGCTTTGTTGATCGACACGGGGAAGGAGATGGCCGGAGAGGCCGAACGGCTTATGGACGAGCTGGTGGTTCGTTACCTCGCGGTATTGCTGTATCAAAGTGTCTTATGCCGGCAGGCTGCTTATGACGAGCTGGATTCGGCAGAAAATGAATATGTCCGTGCACGGTATGAAGAAGAACGCCTGCACGTGCAGAATATGATTCTGGACAATTGCCTGTCTGCCATTAAGCACGAATCCATATATTATCCGAACCGTATCCGGATGTCGGTGGAACGGCTCTCGGAAATACAAGGGAAAAAAGAGGAGTGGGACCGACAAATGACTTCCCTAACGGAATGGACGGATTATTACAAAGAAGTATACACACTTTTGTGCAGTCAGGCAGACCGGCAGTTGGCCGAGATCAAATTTAGAAGAAAGGCCGTTTCGGTAGAAGATTTATTGAAACAAAGCGAGCGTTTCTTTATTAAACAATGTTCCAAGAAAGCACTTTCCTGCCAACTGCGGATTGATTGGAACCATCCGTTTACGGACGTGTTGGGAGATGAGGATCTGCTACAATACCTATTAGAGAATCTGATTGCAGCCGCTTTGAATGAGAAAGCTCCCGACAGACCGACGACATTCTGTCTGTCGGCAAAGGAAGACGGACGTTTCGTACGTTTCCAATTCATTGACAAGCAGCCGAACTGCACCAAGGAAGAGGTGGACGAGTGGTTTATCCCCGATGCCCGTCGCATACCTTATTTAATATGTAAGCAAATCATTCGCGAACACGATACATTTACCAACCATTGCGGATGCCGTATTCAGGCGGAGCTTTTACCGGACGGCAGTTTCTGCATAGGATTCACCATTCCTCAATATACTCAACTTATTTGTTTATGAAACCTTTTAAAGTTATTATCGTAGAAGACGTAAAACTGGAGCTCAAAGGCACAGAAGAGATTTTCCGCACCGATATACCCGAGGCTGAAATCATCGGCACGGCTATGAATGAAAACGAGTTATGGTGTCTGATGCAACAGCAACTCCCGGACCTGCTGTTATTGGATTTGGGGCTGGGAGGCTCCTCCACGGTGGGTGTAGACATCTGTCGTCAGGTACGTAGCCGATACCCGGGTCTGCACATACTGATTTTTACCGGCGAGGTATTGAACGAGAAGCTATGGGTAGACGCACTCAATGCCGGAGCAGACGGGATTATATTGAAGAGCGGAGAATTACTCACGAAAAACGATGTCCGCCAAGTAATGGATGGCAGACGGCTAGTCTTCAATCAGCCTATCCTGGAACAGATTATTGCCCGTTTCAAGAAAGCGGTCATTAATGATTTCAAGAAAAACGATGCCGTCATAAACTATGATATAGATGAATACGACGAGCGTTTTTTAAGGCATCTGGCCCTTGGATATACCAAAGAAATGATTGCCGGCCTGAAAGGAATGCCTTTCGGGGTGAAAAGTCTGGAAAAACGTCAGAATGAATTAATCAACCGCTTGTTTAGCTCTAACGAACGCTCGGGGATCAATGCCACACGCTTGGTTGTCCGCGCTTTACAATTGCGTATTCTGGACTTAGATAATCTGGAGCCCGACGATGAATAAAGACACAGACAAGCTCAGCAACAGAATCGGTGAAGCGGTTATGGCGGTATTACTATCAGCCATTGCCGCCCTGACGTTATTCTCATGGCTGGCCGATGTCGCCGGCTGGCCCCTCAGCAGTCTGTTGTCTGCCGAAGGGATGCGCCGGTGCTTTTCCCTTTTCGGTTTTCAGTGGGAATATCCGTTTCATACATACATCCTTTTGCTGGTCGTCAGTTGCGGGGCCTTACAATATTCGGGACTTGCCGCCATGATGGGCCGATTGCTGTCTTTAGATCGATCAGACGGTCCCATTACATTGCGTCAGCGGCGGGCGTTGTTTTGTGCCGGTATGATATGGGGAATATATCTGGGCTTCTGGACTATGTTGCTGATGCTTTTCCGCGCACAGTTACTCAGTGTCACCGGTCGGTTCTTTCCGTCTCCCTTCAGTCGTACGTTGCCGTTCCTGCTTACTGCCGGAATCTTACTGGCATCCGTAACCTACGGACATGCCAACAATTCCATACGGGGCTGGAGCGAAACACTTCGTGTGTGTTACATCGGCATTTGTTATCATGCCGTATGGTTCATTGATTGCCTGCTTCTGCAACAACTGATCGTTCTTGTAGCATTTGTATTTCAAGAGACGAGATATTAACAAATGACGAACGACAAAACGAGTAATATAATAAGGAATAAGATATGCTAAGCAAAAATCGTATCAAACTAATCCGCTCCTTGGAACTGAAAAAGAATAGAAAAGAGAGCGGTCTCTTTGTAGCCGAAGGGCCTAAGCTTGTGGGAGAACTGTTAACCGCTTTTCCGTGTGCCTATCTGGCTGCCACCTCCGAATGGTGGAGTAGACAGGACAAGGGACATATTTTTCTGAAAACAAACGGAACGGAGACGGACGAGATCACGGAAGAGGAACTGAACCGAGCCAGTCTGCTGCGGGCACCGCAGGAAGTGATAGCCTTGTTTCATACGCCCGAACATCAGCAGGACCCGATACAATCGGCGGGCGAGAACTTATGCCTGGCTTTGGACGGCGTGCAGGACCCGGGCAATCTGGGCACCATCGTACGGCTGGCCGACTGGTTCGGCATTGAAGATATTTTCTGCTCTTTGTCGACGGCCGATGTTTATAACCCCAAAGCCGTACAAGCCACAATGGGCGCCCTGGCACGCGTGCGTGTGCACTATACCGTCTTGCCCGATCTGCTCTCCCGGGCAGTCGGGGCCGGTATTCCCGTATATGGCACTTTCCTTAACGGGCGGAACATCTACGAACAACCGTTGGAACAGCGGGGTATTCTTGTGATGGGAAACGAAGGTAAAGGAGTCGGTCGTGAAGTAGAGCAATGGGTGACCGCCCGATTGTATGTCCCGAACTATCCGGCGGAGAGAGCCACCAGCGAGAGCCTGAATGTGGCTATCGCTACAGCCATCGTCTGTGCGGAGTTCAGAAGAAGGGCTTGAAAGGCACCCCACCGGATATATTATACGAATCCTCCCCTTGTACGTTGTGTGCAAGGGGAGGATTTTGTATGAAAAAACCGCACCGGTGATGTGATGAAACTCCGAGCTAATAAGATTTGAGCGCCCACCACCTTTGTAATCCACCGGCTTAAAGCTACCCGAAGGCGTGGCCCGCCATTGGTGTGTGAAGCATTCTCGGTTTTCAATTATAATTTGATGAGTATCCCAGTCAAACCGATGCGGCTATGCTTGTTTCCTTCATCATTGCAAAGGTAATATAAAACCTTGTAACAGCCAAATAAAAAAAACAAACGGTCCTACTTTTTTCGGGACGGGGCTATGTCAGTTGGTTGTGAATCATTATCTTTGTACGATGATTTTTTGAACATTATTTTTATGAGACTACAATTTTCGATAGAATACCGTACCAACTGGGGCGAGACAGTGATGGTGGAAATTAATACGGTGGATATCAAAGGTCGGCAGAAACGAAGTTCTTGTATACTGGATACGACGGACGGACGCATCTGGGCCGGGGACTTTCTGTTAAGCGACAGAGAGATCGTATCCTTTTCCTACCGATATGGTGTGCTTCGCGACGGAGTAGTGATACGAAAAGAGTGGAAAGGCAACGGTCGTTGTTTTGCCGGAGATACAGCCAAAGACTTTATATTCCCCGATCACTGGAACGACTTTCCGGTACAGGCCCATCTATACAGTTCTGCTTTCACACGTTGCATCCATCCGCGTGCCACGGAACCCGTCATGTTGCCTTATTTCCGGCAGACGTTGCAATTCCGTATCCAGGCTCCTCAGTTGAAACCGGGACAGGCGCTGGCTCTTGTCGGAAGTATCCCGGCCCTTGGCGAATGGAACCCTCATTTTGCCTTACAAATGAAAGAAGTAGCCTTGCACGAATGGGGCATTTCGCTGAGTGCTGCCGGGATGTCGTTCCCGTTCGAATATAAATATGTGGTAGTGGATGCGCAGAGCGGCGAGCTGTTGGAGTGGGAGAGCGGTGCTAACCGTACGTCCTACTACAAAGGAGTAGAGGCCGATCAGGTGCTGGTTATCACCGACGATGTCTTGCGTGTGGAAGGAGAGCGCTGGAAGGGAGCAGGTGTTGTCATCCCGTTGTTTTCTTTACGAAGCGGACAAAGCTGCGGCGTAGGCGACTTCGGCGATTTAAAAAAGATGGTTGATTGGGCCAGTCTCACCGGCATGCGCGTGATTCAGTTGCTGCCTATTTACGATACGATTATCAACCATAGCTGGACCGATTCATATCCTTACAACAGCATTTCCATCTACGCCCTGCATCCGCAGTATATGGATCTGAATCCGTTACCTCCGATACGGGACGATGCGTTTATGCACCGTTTCGAGAAACGACGCGAAGAATTGAACGCACTGCCACAGGTAGACTATGAACAGATGATGGCTTTGAAATCCGAATACTTGCACCGTCTGTACGCGCAGGAGGGTAGCGACGTATTGGCATCGGACGCCTTTGCCGTCTTCTTCAACGACAACAAAGAATGGTTACAGCCCTATGCAGTGTTCTGTTTCATGCGCGACAAAACCGGTACGGCCGACTTCCGCACCTGGCCGTCGTGTGCTGTGTTCAGACCGGACGAGGTGGAGCGTATGTGTACTCCCCTAGCACCGGACTACACGGCCATAGCTTTCTTTTTCTACGTACAGTATCTGTTGCACGTGCAACTGGTGGAAGCCAGCACCTATGCCCGCAGTCGGGGGATTGTGCTGAAAGGCGACATCCCCATAGGCATCAGCCGCAACAGTGTGGAAGCCTGGGTGGAACCGTTCTATTTCAACGAAGACGGACAGGCCGGTGCCCCTCCCGATGATTTCTCGGTCAACGGACAGAACTGGGGATTCCCCACCTACAACTGGGATGCCATGCAACAGGACGGCTATCGTTGGTGGGTACGGCGTTTCAGCAAAATGGCCGAATACTTCGATGCTTACCGTATTGATCATGTACTCGGTTTTTTCCGTATCTGGGAGATTCCCACCCATGCCGTCCACGGTTTGCTGGGACAGTTCTCTCCGGCTCTTCCGATGACGGTAGAGGAGATTGAAAGCTACGGACTGACGTTCCGAAAGGATTTTTTCACCCGTCCTTACATCACCGATCAAGTATTGAAAGCTCTTTTCGGCGATCAGACGGAACGGATCAGACAGACTTACCTGGTACAGGCCGGACGCGACTGGTATGAAATGAAGCCGGAGTACGAGACGCAACGTCAGGTGGAAGCGGCCTTTTCCGGGCGGACAGACGCTGAAAGTTTACGTTTGCGCGAAGGGCTGTATAGCCTGATAAGCAATGTGTTGTTTGTTCCCGACCGCACCCGTCCCGATGGTTATCATCCCCGCATATCGGCCCGGCATAGTTCCTTGTATCAGGCACTGAGCGGAGCCGAACGTGAAGCTTTCGATGCGCTGTACGAACATTACTTCTATCATCGTCACAACGACTTCTGGTACGGTGAGGCCATGTGTAAACTGCCGGCGCTGGTGGAAGCCACCAACATGCTGGTATGCGCCGAAGACCTCGGTATGGTGCCGGCCTGTGTGCCTTGGGTGATGAACGACCTGCGCATCCTTACGTTGGAAATACAGGCCATGCCCAAGCAGCTCTACTGCCGTTTCGGTCGGTTGGAGGATAACCCTTACCGCAGTGTAAGCACCATTTTCACCCACGATATGCCCACTTTGCGCGGATGGTGGGAAGAGAATGCCTCGCGGGCGCAGGCTTACTACAACGAGGTGTTGCAAAAAGACGGCAAGGCACCTGCCGTGCTGCCGGGCTGGCTATGCCAGGAAGTGGTGGCCCGCCATTTGTTCTCGCCCTCCATGCTTTGTCTGATTTCTTGGCAGGACTGGTTGTCCATCGACGATCAGCTGCGCTATCCCGATGCGGCTTTCGAACGCATCAATGTGCCGGCCAATCCGCTGAACTACTGGCATTACCGGATGCACATTCCATTGGAAACACTCATGAATTGCGAGGAACTGAACAACAAGATACGACAAATGATCGACCACAGCGGGCGATTGCACGAATAACACATCCCAAACTCAATAAGTATACAGTATAGAAGATAAATATGGTTGCAGTAGAAAACTTGGCCGTCGAATTCGGCGGAACCACCTTATTCAGTGACATATCTTTCCAAATTAACGAAAAAGACCGTATAGCCCTCATGGGAAAAAACGGAGCCGGTAAAAGCACTTTGCTGAAAATCCTCGCCGGAGTGCGTCAGCCCACCCGGGGAAAAGTAACCGCCCCGAAAGAATGCGTGATTGCTTATCTCCCCCAACATCTGATGACCGAAGACGGACGTACCGTGTTCGAAGAAGCATCCCTTGCCTTTGCCCATTTGAAAAAAATGGAAAGCGAGATTGACGAAATGAACCGGCAACTGGCCGAACGTACCGATTATGAGAGCGATTCATACATGGAGCTGATCGAAAAGGTGGCGGCGTTGAGCGAGAAGTTTTATGCCATCGACCTGACCCATTTTGAGGAAGATGTGGAAAAAGCACTGCTCGGACTGGGATTCGAACGTACGGATTTTCAGCGTCCGACAAGCGATTTCAGCGGAGGATGGCGTATGCGCATCGAGCTGGCCAAGTTGTTGTTGCAGAATCCCGACGTGTTGCTGCTGGACGAGCCGACCAACCACCTGGACATTGACAGTATCCAATGGCTGGAACAGTTTCTCATGGAGAGCGGAAAGGCCGTTGTCGTCATCAGCCACGACCGCAAGTTTGTAGATAACATCACCACCCGCACCATCGAAGTCACGATGGGACGCATCTACGATTACAAGGTAAACTACAGCAAGTACCTGGAGTTGCGCCGCGAACGCCGCGAACAGCAGATGAAGCAGTACGAGGACCAGCAGAAGATGATCCAGGAGACCAAGGATTATATAGAACGTTTCAAAGGGACGTACAGCAAGACGCTCCAGGTACAGAGCCGCGTGAAAATGCTGGAGAAACTGCAAATCATCGAGGTGGACGAGGAAGACACCTCGGCCCTGCGCCTGAAGTTCCCGCCTTCGCCGCGCAGCGGCAATTATCCCGTAGTGATGGAGGGAGTAGGCAAGGTGTATGGCGATCATCGTGTGTTCGGAGGTGCCACACTGACAGTAGAACGAGGCAACAAGATCGCATTCGTGGGCCGGAACGGCGAAGGAAAATCCACCTTGGTAAAGTGCATCATGGGCGAACTGACGCACGAGGGAACCCTCACATTGGGCCACAACGTGCAGATAGGCTATTTCGCACAGAACCAGGCTTCGCTGTTGGACGAGAACCTGACGGTGTTCCAAACCATCGACGATGTGGCCAAAGGTGAAATCCGAAACAAGATACGCGATTTGCTGGGCGCCTTTATGTTCGGAGGCGAAGAGAGCACCAAGAAAGTGAAGGTGCTCTCCGGCGGCGAACGCACGCGGCTGGCACTGCTCAAACTGTTGCTCAACCCCGTGAACCTGCTCATCCTTGACGAGCCGACCAACCATCTGGACTTGAAAACGAAAGACATCCTGAAACAGGCGCTCATCGCTTTCGACGGCACCCTGATCGTTGTGAGCCACGACCGCGACTTCCTGGACGGACTGGTGACAAAGGTTTACGAGTTCGGTCACGGACGTGTACGGGAGCATCTGTGCGGTATCTACGAATTTCTGGAGAGCAAGAAGTTGGAGAATCTACAGGAGCTGGAGCATAAATAATCAAATTGCACGCTTGCATCGGCCTGTCGCGGACGGAATGAATTTTGATGAACAGACAAATAAAAGCTCCGACGAACATGGGATTAACGATTTATTTTGTACTTTTGAACGATCATACGGTATCGTTCGTGAATGGTGCCGATGAATGAGATATAAATTCTCAAATAAGGAATATAAACTGATGGAATAGTGTTTCCATCCGGCTTTAATGAAGAAACGAGCTGGTAGCTCTTATTCTCTCAATCTGAAAACCGCCAAAATGAAGAACGGAGAATAAGCTATTGGAAGTTCGCGTCCTATATAAGGGCGTGAACTGTCCATGCTTATTTGTGTTCACGGTTACTTGGCGGTACCTCAGATTGGCAAATAAGCATAGGATGGTTTACGCCTTTTATATATATGATACACATTGGTATGCAGATAGAACAGGAACTTCGGCGACAGGGGCGCTCCGTGTCTTGGTTTGCCAAGGCGCTTTATTGTGACCGCACCAACGTATACAAAATTTTCCGCAAGCAAAGCCTGGATTCCGAATTGCTGTTGCGCATATCTGTTATTTTATCATGCGATTTCTTTAGATTCTACACCGACAGTTTACGCAATCATCCCCGCTTGTAGCTGTTTTGTCCACACTATGTAGCCTTATTGTCTACAGCGTCTTCCTGCGACGTACGAAGAGATTAGCTACTTTTGCCAATACTTTAATAGTATACAACTAATCTATAAAAAATCAACACAATGAAAAAACTTTTTTACACCCTGTCTATGTGTTTGGCCACATCGGGCCTTTTGGTAGGAATGAGCGCTTGTAGCGATGATGATGATGATCCGATTATACCGTCGGTATCTAACAATTCATACACAAAAGGCATATACGGTACTTGGGGAGATGAAAACGGAAATGTAGTCTATACCTTCAACACTGACGGTACAGGAGTTCGCTCAATAAAAATGTTTGATTCAACCGGCGCTATTTCCGTCACCCAATATTTTACTTATACTTATGATGAAGAGAAAAAACGGTTATGCCTTTATATAAAGGGGGACGATGAAGTGCTGATTTATACAGTACAGATGACCGGGAATGTGCTGATGCTGGAGCAACGAGACACTATCTGGATTTTGCATAAACGATAACGAAAACAAGGGAATTCCGAAGGGACAAAATTCCTGTTTCAGCATAATTAGATAAAATTCCGTACGGGTAAACTGCAAATCATGACTTCATCTGTACAAACGATGATTCAGTTTGTACAGATGAAGTCATGATTTCCGCATCACAAACCTTGAAGCGGAGTAGTAATCCGCACTACGTTCGCTTCATATCATGCCTCCGGCATTTTCCCGGGAGCATATTCGGAGAAAATACTCGCACATTCTTTCCGCTTTTTGCACGTCCGACGGTATCCCTCGCTTGCTTTTTCCGATAAAATGCCGTAAGTTTGCCGAAAATTGAATTATGGCAAAACTAGAAATAAACGCTCTGCTGTGGAAACTGGGCATAGATTCGCTCAACGCCATGCAGCAGGAAACGATTCGCGCATACCGCAAAAACCAACATCTTGTTCTTCTTTCTCCCACCGGTTCCGGTAAGACACTGGCCTACCTGTTGCCGTTGGTGCAAAGTCTGGACGAACACGCTGAAGGCGTACAGGCTGTAGTGCTGGTACCCTCCCGCGAACTGGCGTTGCAGATCGACGGCGTATTCAAATCGTTGGGCACTCCGTTCCGTTCCGTGAGTTGCTACGGCGGTCGTCCGGCCATGGAAGAGCACCGCACGTTGCGCGGCGTGAATCCGCAAGTGGTGATAGCCACTCCGGGACGTATGAACGACCATCTGAACAAAGGCAATATAGATGCTTCGCGCGTGCGTACCTTAATTATTGATGAGTTTGACAAATGTCTGGAATTCGGTTTTCAGGAAGAGATGGAAAGAGTTATTTCGCAACTGCCCTCCCTGGAGCGCCGCTTTTTGCTTTCGGCCACCAATGCCGAAGCGATTCCTCGGTTTGCCGCCGGAGACGGCGATTTCGTCCGGCTCGACTTTCTGGATGCCGACGAAACCATACCGGAGCGCATCCGGTTGTTCGCTGTGGCGTCGCCCGAGAAAGACAAACTCGAAACATTGCGGCGATTGCTTTGCGTACTGGGCGCACAAACGAGCCTTGTTTTCGTAAACTACCGCGAAAGCGTGGAGCGCGTAGGCGCTTTTTTGAAGAAAGCCGGCATAGCCTGCGAAGCGTTCCACGGAGGCATGGAGCAAAAAGACCGCGAACGGGCCTTGTACAAATTCAGCAACGGTTCCTGCTCCGTTTTCGTATCCACCGACCTGGCCTCCCGAGGGCTGGATATTCCCGGGATAGACAATGTGATTCATTATCATCTGCCCCTGAACGAAGATGCGTATATTCATCGTAACGGGCGTACGGCCCGCTGGGATGCTTCGGGACAGGCCTATCTGATTCTGGGACCGCAGGAAAGCGCGCCGGACTACGTAAAGAAAAGCGGCGGTGCGGAAAAATACACCTTCCCGGCACGCATACCGGCTCCGGTCCCCTCGCAGTGGGTGACGCTCTATATCGGTAAGGGGAAAAAGGATAAGATAAACAAAATAGACATTGTGGGATTCCTGATGAAGAAAGGAGGCCTGGGCAAGGAAGAAGTGGGACGGATTGACGTGAAGGAACACTACGCTTTTGCCGCCGTTTGCCGCAGCAGGGCGGAAGAAGTGCTCCGACGGGTACGTGGAGAGAAAATCAAGGGAATAAAAACAATTGTAGAAATCACACTCTAGAATAGCCGGATGTAATGCGAAATCCTCATTATTTTGATAAAATGACAGCAAAAGGGCAGTAAAACTTAAAAATCGCGGGTAAAATCGTTGGTCAGGTAATTATTTTTTCTTACTTTCGCACATAATAAAGTTTAAAGCAAGCGATAGTAATAATTAATTTGGTAAAAAGAACAATGAAGAAGTACAACTTTAACGCCGGTCCGTCGATGCTCCCGCGCGAGGTAATAGAAGCCACTGCGGCGGCATGTCTGGATTTTGACGGCTGCGGTTTGTCGCTGATGGAAATCAGTCATCGTGCCAAAAATTTTCAGCCTGTTCTGGACGAAGCAACCGCTTTGGTAAAAGAATTGCTGAGTGTACCGACCGGTTATTCCGTTCTGTTTCTGGCGGGCGGTGCAAGCATGGAGTTTTGTCGCATTCCTTATAACTTCCTCGAAAAGAAAGCTGCCTATCTGAACACCGGTACGTGGGCTAACAAAGCCATGAAGGAAGCCCGTCTGCTGGGCGAAGTGGTGGAAGTGGCTTCTTCGGCCGAGGCCAACTATTCCTACATCCCCAAGGGGTATACCGTTCCCGCTGATGCGGATTATTTCCATATTACAACGAACAACACCATCTTCGGAACGGAAATGCGGTACGATCCGGATTGTCCCGTACCGATGGTTGCGGATATGTCTTCCGACATTTTCTCCCGTCCGGTGGATGTGGCCAAATACAATTGTATCTATGCCGGCGCGCAAAAGAATCTGTCTATGGCCGGCGTGAACATAGTGATTGTAAAAGACGAAGCGTTGGAGAAGGTTTCACGTCCGTTGCCTACCATGCTGAATTATATGACCCATGTCAAAGGCGGTTCGATGTTTAACACCCCTCCTGTAGTTCCGATCTATTGCGCCATGCAAAACTTGCGCTGGATCAAGGCACAGGGTGGAGTGGAAGCGATGGATAAGCGGGCTGTCGAAAGGGCTGCCGCACTCTACGGCGAAATAGACCGCAACAAACTGTTCAGAGGAACGGCCAAAGAGGAAGACCGCTCGCTGATGAACATCTGTTTTGTGATGAACGACGAGTACAAGGAACTGGAAGCCGACTTCCTGCAAATGGCTACCGAACGGGGGATGGTGGGTATCAAAGGACACCGGAGCGTAGGCGGATTCCGCGCCTCGTGCTACAACGCACAAACCCTGGAGGGAGTGAATGCACTGATACAATGTATGAAGGACTTTGAAGCGGCACACTAAACCGGCTTCTGCGAATTAAGGCGCTCTGCCGAACGGAGCGCCTCTTTTTTTATCATATACTCCCAAAGAAAAATGCAGATTATGACAAAAATATTGATAGCAACAGAGAAGCCTTTTTCGGTTGTGGCCGTAGAGGGAATCAAGCAGGCGACCGATGCCGCAGGCTATGAACTGGTAAAACTGGAAAAATATACAGACAAACAACAACTGCTGGAAGCGGTAGCCGATGCGGATGCCCTCATTGTCCGTAGCGATAAAGTGGATGCCGAAGTGTTCGACGCCGCCCGCAACCTCAAGATAGTGGTACGGGCCGGCGCCGGTTACGATAATGTGGATCTGGATGCCGCTACGGCACACGGAGTGGTGGTGATGAACACGCCCGGACAGAATGCCAATTCCGTGGCCGAACTGGTGTTCGGGCTGTTGGTGTTCGGAGTACGCAATTTCTTTAACGGTACGTCGGGCACGGAACTGATGGGCAAGAAGCTGGGGATTCTGGCTTTTGGCAATGTGGGACGTAATGTGGCCCGCGTAGCCAAAGGCTTTGGAATGGAAGTATATGCTTACGACGCATTTTGCCCGGCCGAGGTTATCGAAGAGGCCGGTGTGACGCCCGTAGCTGGACGTGACGAATTGTTCCGCCTTTGCGACGTGGTGTCGCTCCATATTCCTGCCACGCCCGAAACCCGGAAAAGCATCGGTTACGAATTGGTAGGCCTGATGAAGAAAGGAGGTATCCTCGTGAACACCGCCCGCAAAGAGGTGATAGACGAAGAAGGACTGCTACGCCTCATGGAAGAACGCAGCGACCTGAAATACCTGACTGACATACGCCCGGAAGCCGACGAAAAGTTCCGCGAGAAAGTGGCCGATCGCTACTTCGCCACTCCCAAGAAGATGGGAGCGCAAACAGCCGAAGCCAACATAAACGCCGGCATTGCCGCCGCCCGGCAGATTATAGCTTTCCTCAAAGAAGGATGCACTAAATTTCAAGTTAACAAATAAATAAGAAGTTTGATTATGGCAATCGTCAAACCTTTCAGAGGCCTGCGTCCGCCTCGGGAATACGTGGAACGCGTAGAAAGCCGACCGTATGATGTGTTGAATTCGGAAGAGGCGCGTGCCGAAGCCGACGGCAATCCGATGTCGCTCTATCACATTATCAAACCGGAGATTGATTTTCCCGTCGGAACCAGTGAATACGATCCCGCCGTATACGAAAAGGCGGCCGAGAACTTCCGGCATTTTCAAGAGCAAGGCTGGCTGGTACAGGACGAGCAAGAGATGTATTACATCTATGCCCAGACCATGAACGGACGTACCCAGTACGGGCTGGTAGTGGCAGCTTCTGTGGAGGATTACCTTAACGGAGTGATAAAGAAGCACGAACTGACGCGTAAGGATAAAGAGGAAGACCGGATGAAACACGTGAGGGTGAACAACGCCAATCTGGAACCGGTATTTTTTGCTTACCCGGACCATGCCGCGCTGGATGCTATAGTAGCTGCATATACGGGCGGCGAACCGGAATACCGCTTCGTGGCACCGGGTGACGGGTTTGAACATGCTTTTTGGCTGGTGGATCGGGAAGAGGATATCCGGAAGATAACGGAGATTTTTGCCGGTATACCTTATTTATATATTGCCGACGGACACCATCGGTCGGCGGCGGCAGCCTTGGTGGGAGCGGAGAAGGGCAAGACGAACCCGAACCACAGAGGTGATGAGGAGTATAACTATTTCATGGCGGTATGCTTCCCGGCCAGTCAACTCACCATCCTGGATTACAACCGTGTGGTACGAGACCTGAACGGACTGTCGGCATCGGAATTCCTGAAACGTCTCTCGGCAGATTTTGAGGTGGCCTGCATGGGGGAAACTCCTTATCGGCCCAGCCGGTTACACGAATTCTCGCTTTATGTGGACGGTGCGTGGTACAGGTTGCGCCTGTTGCCCGGCCGATGCGACGAAAGCAGTCCGATTGACGCACTGGACGTGAGCATCAGCAGCCGGTTGATACTGGACAAAATACTGGGAATAAAGGATCTGCGTAGCGACAAACGCATCGACTTCGTAGGCGGTCTACGCGGTCTGGAAGAGCTGAAACGCCGGTGCGACACCGGAGAGATGAAAGCGGCACTGGCCCTTTATCCCGTATCCATGCAACAGATAATGGATATTGCGGACAGCGGTCAGATTATGCCGCCGAAAGCTACTTGGTTCGAGCCGAAACTGCGTAGCGGACTGATTGTGCACAAATTGGAATAACCGTTGTTTTTCATACGTATAACATCACTCCATGCGGAAAGGAGAAAATTTCGTATCCTACCCGCCGGAGTGATGTTTTCATTAAGCAAGCCGATCGGACCACCGACTTACCGTTAAGTCGTGATTAATGTAATCCGAACATTATGGGTAATGTGAATCTCGAACGTACAGCCTTCCCGTCAATACGGCCCGGTGTCCATTTCTTCATTTTTCTGACAACGCGCACAGCTTCTTCCGACATTTTTTCGTGAGAGCTTCTAATCACTTTTACATTTCCTATCGAACCGTCTTTTTCTACCACAAAGGAAACGTATACGCGCCCTTGGATTCCCTGCTCTAGGCAGACCTTGGGATATTGCGCTTCATTCATCAAAAACTTCCACATTTCCTCCGCACCTCCCGGATAGCTCGGCACTTCCTGCACCTTGTCGTATATCTTATCGGATTCGTCGGTCAAGGACATTTTGCCCGGAAGGGTAGACGAAACTACCGCATTCCTCTCGGTTATAGTCTCCACCATAGGCGATAGGGAAGAGATGCTCTGTTCGACTACAGGCTGTGAAAAGGCGTATACCGCGCCGGCGCCTGCCGGCAGGAGAAGCAGTGTAAGCCAGCTTCTCCAATCATGTTTGCTCTGTTTTTGCATCATGGCTATTCTCTTTTTTAAAGGTTGTTGGGAGAAACCGCTTGCCTGGGCATAGATGTGCGCACCTACGGCTTTCTGCACCATTAATAATTGATATTGTTTCACATCGATGTTCTGAAGAATAACGTCGCGGTCCACCTGATACTCATGAATGAGTTTCAGTTCTTTCCACAATAACCGGACGGCAGGATTGAACCAATGCAACACCGCAACCAGCTGCATCAGCGTATTATCAACAAAATGACGATGAAGGATGTGCATCCGTTCGTGCAGAGCCACCAGCGGATTTATTCGAAAATCCGTTTCGGTTATTATCGCATAACGTTCCCAGCTGAACGGCTTTATCGTTTCGGTCACCAAGCACCAGGTGACACCGTCGACCGAATGATGCTGCGAACGCTTTATCATTTGCATCAAGCGCCAATATCCTGTCAGATAAACTGTCAAGAGAATAATGGCACCGAGGCAATAAATATAAAATAAAAGGCGCAGTACGATAGGGAACCACACGGTTATAGATAATCCCGATTGTATATTTCCGTTCGGATGGGTATCTGCTACGGGGCTTATCAGCAACTCATTCAACAAAATGAAAGGTTGCTGTATAGCTGTCGGGCGAGCTATGTCTACATGAACCAACGGCAACAGCAGGCAGGCTATCGTTCCGCCCACCAGTACCAGACGGTTCAGACGGAAAGAAGTGGTTTCGCTCAGGAAAAACCGGTACAATCCCCAGAATCCCCACAGGCAAAGACTACTTTCAATGAGGTAAACAAACACCGTAGCCATACTTTTTACTATTGACCGTTATGTTTTTCTATTTGTGCAATCAAAGCTTTCAATTCATCCAGACTGATTTTCTCTTCCTCGACAAACTGAGATACAACGTTGGTATAAGAGTTCTCGAAATACTGCGTAACCAACTCTCCGAGCGCATTTCCCTTATATTCCTTTTCACTGACCTTGGCACTATATCTATATGTATTTCCAAAAGCCTGATAAGAAACAAATCCTTTCTCAATCAAAATCTTTATGAGAGTGGACACCGTATTATAATGCGGCTTAGGCTCATCGTAAAAGGTAAGCATCTCACGGATGAACATCGGGCCGTGCGTCCAAAGCAATGTCATAATCTGTTTTTCTTTGGGAGTTAGACTTTTCATATTTTTTTTTCTATTCCATCGTTTATGATGTTGCGAATATACGAATATTTTCATCAAGATCAACTAAACATATTAGTTAGACTACTATTATTAACAGTTGTTATAACATAAGGCAGTAATCTAGATTAGCTATTAACATAAATACACAAAATAAAACTATAGCATACGTCACCCAACAAGTATCAACCGGGGAAATTGCAATTTCACGAGCGACTTTAGGGTAAATGCCGTATATTTGTATGCGAAACAAGGACAGGCACACTCAACGACAGTTTGCATGGATATAAAAGATACCTATAGGACAATAGCCGAAACGGCACAGGGAGAATACAGTGAGAAGCGCAGCAAGTTTCTGGCCTTTGCCATCCCCGTTACTTCGGTGACTGAGATCAAGGAGCAAATAGCGTATTACCAAAAGAAATATTACGACGCCCGCCATTGCTGTTATGCCTATATGTTGGGAGCGGAACGTACGGAATTTCGCGCCAACGACAACGGCGAACCGTCAGGAACAGCTGGTAAACCTATCTTGGGGCAAATAAACTCCAACGAACTGACCGACATCCTAATTGTCATCATACGCTACTTTGGCGGTATCAAACTGGGGACCGGCGGACTTACAGTAGCCTACAAAATGGCAGCAGCGGCGGCTTTGGAAAATGCTTCCATCATCGAAAAAACAGTAGACGAAGAAGTAACATGCTGGTTTGAATATCCGTTTATGAACAGCGTGATGCGCATCGTAAAAGAAGAAGGCCCAGTCATTGTATCACAACAATACGATAACGACTGTGCCATAACCCTACGCATACGAAAAAGCAGGATGCCCAGATTGAAAGAGCGCTTAGACAAGGTAGAGACGTTGCGCAGGGAAACGGACCAATAACAACTGCAGCCTTTTTTCTTCTGACAAGATTCTTCCAAATTCTCTTCTTCCCCTGTTTACATGATAGCCGGCAAATAAAAAACAGACCGGGAAAAGTAAACTCCCGATCTGCTATAGCTAATCGCATATATTCCGATTAATATATACGGATGCCTATTTCATCTGAAGATCGTACAACAATGAAGGCGTTTTCCGTTTAAGCACCTCTACCTCGAAATCTTTTCCTGCAATAATTCCATATGAACGCAGGACGGCATCCACGGTTTTACGGGCCAATTCAGGATGGTTGTTCTCCTCACTCAAATGACAAAGCCAGACGTGCCGCATCGCCTCCGAAGCATTTTCTGCCAATAGACGTCCGGCTTCACGATTGCATAAATGGCCCCTTCCGCTACTTATCCTATCTTTCAGATAAGCCGGATAAGGCCCCATTTTCAACATATCTTCATCATGATTGGATTCCACGACAAGATAGTTCGCTTGTCTCACCTGCTCGGCAATCGTTTCCGTCACATGACCGATATCCGTTATGAGACAAAACGTAACACCGTCTTTTCGAACCGTATATCCCACATTATCGGAACTATCGTGCGGCACTTCGAAAGGAGTTATTTCAAAATCTCCGAATTGCACCACCTGTCCCTTATCAATATATCGAATATGCTGCGAAGTCAATTTGGAAGTCACGCAATAGTTTTTATTTATCCCTTCATGTACCGGTTGAGTGGCGTAAACAGGAATATTATAATCATTGGCCAAATATCCGACAGCCTTAATATGATCTGCATGATCGTGAGTTACAAAAACTGCTTTTACCTTATCCAGCGAAAGCCCGTTTAAGCGTAGTAACCTTTTTATATTTCTTATACCAATGCCGGCATCTATAAAAAAACCTTCCGTCTCCGAGAAAATATAATAACAATTCCCGCTGCTTCCACTACCCAGACTTATAAAATTCAGCATAGTTACATTCAAATTTATGCAAATATACGAAGATAAGGATGAACCGGCAAATATTTTTGTACCTTTGTAGTGCCGGTTAAGAATGTCTGACATATGAAAGATTTATTTAGAAGATGCGCGACACTATGCTTGTCCGCCTCTGCATTTTTATTGATTGCGTGCGGGTTAAGAAAAGGGAAGGAAGAAGAGAAAGCCCTATTGCAAGCCCGAGGCTTCGCTGAAAACTACTTCCTTTTTCAATTTGACGAAGCCTACTCTTATTGTACTCCTGAATCGAAAACATGGATAGCATGGAAAGCTTCGAATATAAATGCCGACGATTTGAAGTCCTTCAATCGGGCAGGAGTTTTGCCGGAGATCGAGATAGGTGCGTTTCGGCAAGAGGCAATGAACGATTCTTGTGCAAGCGTATATTGTACGGTGTATAATGAATTAGCTTCCGACTCCTTGGAACGAAGCGGAACGGTGATTTCGAAAAGAGTTTATTTACTGCCTTTAGTCAAACGAAATGGGGAATGGTTGGTTAAAATGGCAGGCCCACTGCGAAGTGGAATGTAAAATCACGGTGAAAGTCGGGGTGTATAAGAGGAAAATGCTGTCTGGCATTGCTGTAAGCCGGATTCACCGCTTTCATACCTCCGTCCAATCGTAAGATGAAATAATCAAAATTAAGACGAAAACCTAATCCGTAGGCCACAGCGATCTGACGCCAGAATGTGCCGAACCGGAATTGTCCGCCAGGCTGTTCTTCGTAACTCCGTATAGTCCAGATATTCCCGGCATCTACAAACACTGCACCGTGAATTTTCCAAAAAAGCGATGTACGATATTCGGCATTCATATCCAACTTGATGTCACCGGTTTGATTAATAAAATCAATACGCCCGTCTGTACCGGTATACGTACCTGGTCCCAATTCGCGTACCGACCATCCTCGTACACTGTTGGCTCCTCCGCTGAAATAACGCTTTTCATAGGGTAGGATAGTGGAGTTACCATACGGATAAGCTATTCCCAGCCCCAAATGCAAAGCAAGCGAATTGCGTTCGTCAAACTTAAAACTCTTGCTGATGTCAAAATCCCCTTTCACATATTGAGCATAAGCGATATTCATCAAGGTATATTGTCCCTCCTTATCTTTATTGGTATGGAACAAGGAAGAGATGCCATAAAGAAGGTTACCGGCTGATTCGATATTAAAACGAATACCAACAGCATTTGTGCCGTACGATGAAGAAAGTTGCGTTCCTGTTCGTGAGCTATAAGAAAAGCTATATCCCATCTTCATAATAAACAGGTTTTCGTAGTTATACCTTAAAATAGCGTTTCGATTATCCGAATCATCCAAATAATCTTTCTTGAAAGTCTCGGAGACCCAGGGCATGAATACATAATTCAGATCGATTAAATCGAAACGGTTCTGTAGCTGGCGGTTCAATCTGCTCCAACGATAACGGAAAGTAGAAGTTAAAGCGCGTCTATGGAATTCAGGTCTGTTTTGAGAGCCATACATCACAGAAAGCTCGGATGTAGCCTGAATATTTTGCTTATATTCTTTAGATAAGAAAGGAATCTTGAATCCGGGAAAAGCCAGAGAAGCTTCCGTGCTCATTTCAACATAGTTCTGATCACTATAACCTTCAAGTCCGGTTATGGCTTCAAAGGCACCGCGAAGTTTCAAACTGAATAATTCCGATCCCCGGAATAAGTTACGGTTCTGGTATGCTACGGATACGGCGGCTCCCAGATCACCGGCCGAATTTGTTCCCTCAACTTCTGTATTAAATGAATGCCGCTTATTGGTGTTCAGTGATATGGAACAATCTAAGGAGTCGCTTTGAGGAGCCACTTCGTGCATTCGGATAACCGGTGACAAAAGCGCTCCTAAACGAGAGAACTTATTATAAGTGGCCTGTACCTTCCGCTCGTTATACAATGAACCGCTTTTCAGAAGCGTACATTCCGTTATCAAACGACGACGCAAACTGGGCTTATTCTTGTAATATATCATGAATCCGTTGTAATATGAACTGTCTATGTCATTCTTCCGATTCCTGTACGTGTCCATATCTATATCATTCAGAAACAGAATGCGACGCAGATGATAGGGACGATGCAAAGAAAAAGTATCCCGCACCGATTTACGATAAAGCGGTATCGAAAGGGTCAAATCCACTTGTCGATTACCGACAGCCGTATCCGCATCATATTTCACAAAATCCTTGTTGAACTTATAGAATCCGTTATTTAACAGCAAACTGTTGATGCGTGTCCTTTCCGCATCAAGTATATTTATATCAAACGGCATTCCTTTCCGTAACAAGGAGAAAGCAGCGTTTTTTTCATAAGTATGAGTGACCTGAGGGTCATCTATACGGTATCGGATATTTCTTACATAATAGCGTTCATCCGGTTTTATATAATAAGTAAGTTTCAGTTTTTTTCTTTTTATAGTCTCCTTTGTCACGACCGTAGCCCGTAAATATCCCAAATTCTGTACGGCAGCCAGCATGTCCTTTTGAGCACGCGCTGTTAGAAGCGAATCGTATATTACCGGAGCTTCGCCAACCCGTTGAAGAAAGCGGTTAATCCGTCGGGTACTATCCGTCCCGGAAAGTGCATAAGGCCCCATAGGCACTTTAACCAGACTGAACCATTTGGAATTGGGATGTTGCCGGATATAACCCTTTAACACACTAGTCTTCAAGTTCTTATCATCACTCTTTATATTTACGTTGTCCAATAGATATTTGCCTTCAGGAATAAATTTTGTAACAGAACAAGCCCCAAAAGCAATTGTCGTCAGCAGTATTTGAATGATTGCCAAATATTTTTTCATATCATGCAGAAGCGAAATTCAAACAAAGATAGCAAGAAATCAAATAAAAAGGATATTATCATTTAATATTTATTGGCAAGAAACGCAAAAGTTGCTAACTTTACATTTTATTGGTAAGCCCTACCAAAAACTAATTGCCATTATGTTTAATACAAAAATTGTCATTAAATGAAGAAACAATCAACAGGTGCACTTTATGCCGCTTCCAAATACAACGAGTTTAAAGTTGTCTCCCCTTGCCAGTTATTTGATTTTATTCAAAAACAAATGGCAGGAATCAGCCGCAACAAGGTGAAAGACATTTTAGCCGGACATGGTGTCACTGTGGATCGCAAAATAGTGACCCAATATGATTTCCAGCTGAACCCCGGCATGACGGTCCGTATCAGCAAACATAAGCGCAATACGGACCTGACAAGCCGTTTTGTGAAGATTGTCTACGAAGATAAAGATATTATCGTAATTGAAAAAGCACCGGGAATTTTGTCTATGGCCGCCACCGGCTCACAATATTGCGTAAAATCTGTATTGGACACTTATTTCCAGCGGCGTCATTTCAAATGTACCGCCCACGTGGTACATCGTTTGGACAGAGATACGTCCGGTCTGATGATTTATGCCAAAAGACTGGAGGTGGAACGCATATTAGAAGAAAACTGGAAAGATATAGTTACAGATCGACGGTATGTAGCCGTAGTATGCGGGAAAATGGAAAAAGAAGGAGGTACATTATGCTCGTGGCTCAAAGACAATAAAGCGTTCATCACTTATTCCAGTCCAACCGATAATGGCGGAAAATACGCAGTCACTCATTATCATACCTTAAAAACGACCGACGATTTCTCGCTTGTCGAGCTGAAGCTGGAGACGGGACGTAAAAATATAGGACATCCCGTTGCAGGAGATGTGAAATACGGGAACGGCAGAAACCCCATAGGACGATTGGCGCTCCACGCTTTCCGTCTTAATTTCTTTCATCCCGTTACAAAGGAATATATGAATTTTGAAACACCTATTCCTAATTCATTTTCCAATTTATTCAAATAAGTGTAAGAACTGGCGAGCATGCCGGTGACATGTGATGCAGAAGACATTTCACCGGCATGCTCGTCT